>JAAGKN010000923.1_pt1 | contig 59553 bp, 83 predicted proteins | sample 6206371 | NCBI WGS metagenome assembly JAAGKN01 (sample SAMN11533720, study PRJNA540317) | gut metagenome | isolation source: fecal pellets from male and female animal of same cohort | host: Peromyscus leucopus | place: USA:CA | collected 2017 | reverse complement strand
GGCAAGGTAGCTCAGCTGGCTAGAGCGTTCGGCTCATACCCGAGAGGTCGAGAGTTCGAGTCTCTCCCTTGCTAAATAAGAAGGATAGGGATTACCCCTATCCTTTTTATTTATGAAAGGTGTTTATATGGAATTGAATCTTGATAACGAAATTGATAAAAAACTTTCAGATTTATATTCAAAAGATGTTTTGGAGAATGTAAAACCCGGTGTTATTGACTACTTGGGGATGAATATCTTTGAAAAATCTGACTGCGATATTGAATTTAAGATATATTATGATGACGGACAAAGCAGGGAAGAATATGAGCAAAAATATAAAGATCCTATGATTGATTTTCTTTATGAAAAAGATATGGTTCGTTTTTTGGAAATAGTTCATGATAAAGATAATAACGAATGCACAAGATTTAATATAGGACTTCAAAATTTATCAAATGAAAATGTATTGTCTTTATTTAATTGGCTTGAAGATAATATAAAATTTTTTCATAAATATAAAGATGAAATAATGAAACTGTCAACATTACAGTGTAGTTTAAATGATGATTTTAAGTATGCGTCATTTTATTTTATAGGTGTTGTTAAAGAAGAAAAAGAAATTAAAGTGCTTAAATGTTACTGGTTTACCAGAACAAGAGAACCTCATGAGATATTAAATACTGAAAATCACTTAAATTTTATAGATAAATGTAATCCGGGTGATGGTGCGTTTAAAAATTTAATTTCTCTTACAAAAGATGCAATAAAAAATTGTGAAGGACGTATACTTATGGCAGGTATTGACTATAATGAAAAACGTTCAGAGAAGCACAAATTATATATAGCTGACCCTGAAAATATATATGCCGGTCTTTTGAAAACATTTTCAGATAATGAAAAATTAAAAAAAGAAATTGAGCTTATAAAAGAATGGCATAATATTCATCAAGAGTTTAATGCAGAAGGATTTGCAGTAGGCAGTGATATAAATGGTAATTTAGTTTTAAATATTTATTTTAAATTTAAAGAAGATTGCTAAAAACAGTCTGCACTGGACAAATGCGTAAAAATCAGTATAATTGAACTTATGGCAGATTTAAATCTTGGTAAAATGATTTCGAGATTTGTGAATTATCAGACGTTAAATATGCAAAAACAAACGCCTTCAAAATCAGCCTGCTCAATCAGCATCACCGACTCCTGCTCCGCAAGCTCCTGCACAATCATCTGCTCCTATGCCAACTCCTCAACAGGCACAAATGGCAGGCGGGGATCAATCGGTTTATGTCAAAGATATGATGAAACTGCCGAAAAATCTTAATGAACTTGTGTTTATGATGCAGAGAAATATTACGCTTAATCAGTTAAATCAGCGTTTTGCACAAAGCAATATGCGTGCGATGTCACAGACACAGGCGCAAATTCTCGCACAATTACAAGGGTTGTCTTTAACAGAAGCTCAGAATATGATTTTAAACGGCAATAAGGCTGTTCTGAATCAATTGCAGTCTACTTTACGGAATTTGCCGATTTCTTCATCAGGAATGATAAATCTTTTAGATATTTCCGCAATGATTCAAGCAAACGGAAAAGATGCAATTGCAAAACTTATTACAACAATGGCAAGTACTGCAAAACTCGGGGTTCAGGACTTGTCACAGCTTAAAGAGACAGCAAAACTTATTAATGCAAGTGTTGCAGCGGCTTCGCAAAACGACGGTGCACAGACAATGAAACTATTGATGCTTCTTTATCTTCCCTGGCTTCCTCTGCAGGAAGGTGTAGGGTTTGATTTGGAAATTGAAGCAGGTGCGGGAAGTAACGAAAGTGACAGTATTTTGATAATTACAATTACTACTTTGAATTATGGAAACGTTGTTGCAACATTGATTTTGGAAACCTCAAATTCTGTTCATGTTAATATCGAATGTGTTAAAGAGTTTCCGAAAGATGAGCTTATGTTGAGGATTGAAGCGGATGAGAAGCATTATTCAATGAACTCTGTTGTCTCTTTTGAAACAATCAAACAGATCAGTTAAAGAAAGTCAGGAAAAACCTGAAGCAAAAATAAATATGTCGAATACCAATGAGGTTAATCCGTATTTATTGCTGATGTCACATACTATTATTCGACACGTTATAGAGATAGATAAACAGAAAACGGGAGCTTAAGCGACTGACCAATATAAAACAAGTCCGACCAAAATCGGCAGAGAGGGTAGATAAAAAATGAAGTTCTTACATGTAATGATTAGAGTTAAAGATATTGATAAATCAATGGATTTTTATACAAAACTTTTAGATATGAATTTGGTTCGTACAATTAAACTTGATGATTGTATTTTGTATTTCTTAAGTGATGAGGACGGACAAACTCAAATTGAACTTACTGCAAACTTTGAAAATCCCGAAAACGGTTACGAAAATGGCAATGCTTTCGGACATTTTGCTTTTGGGGTTGATTCAATGGATGAGTTTACGAAAAAACTTCATTCAATGGGTTATGAATATATGTACGAACCTTATTATATGGAAGAAGCAGGCTCTACAATTGCGTTTATCAAAGACCCTGACGGAAATGAAATTGAAATTATAGAGGACTAGGAGCATAGTCCACCCACCATTTGGTAGTTAACTTAATAATTCCAGGCTGTTTAATTTATCGTTAATTTCGTTCATTAAATTAATATCGTCTGTACGGCGGGCGTAGTTTTGAGCTTTTGTCAAAAGACCTTTTGCTTTTGATACGTTGCTCATTTCTACCATAATATCGCCTGCTTTGAGGTAATTTTGTGCTGTTTTTTGCGGAGAGTCCGCATCTGTATAATGTTTTACGGCATTTGAATAAGCTTTCAGAGCTTTTTGAGGTTCGCCGAATGTTTCGTAAGCATTTCCCAAGCTTGATGATACAAAACCTTTTACTTTTGCATTATCAGTTTGCTGAGCAAGAGCATCAGCAGTGTCATAGTATTCAATGCCTTGAATATCGAACATATCTGTAAAAATGTTACCCATTTTTGTTAATGATGTTGATTGTGCAGACAAGTTTTCAACTTCACCTGCACAGGATACTGAGCTGAAATAATGGTCAAGTGCAGGTTTAATCTGGTTTACATCGTCATAAATCTGTGCCATTGAATAGTGTGCTTTTGTTTTTACATTGTTGTCAGTGGTATTTTCAATTGATTTGTGATAACTTTTCAAAGCTTCTGCAAAGTATGAGTGGTCATCATAAATTCTGCCGACTTCATAGTAAATTTTTGATTTTGTTTCGTTGTCGCCTACTTCATCTGCTCTGTGCAGTGCTTTTTCGAATGCTTCTATAGCTTTTTCGGGCTGATTTGCATAGACAAGTTTTTTAGACTGAATAAAGAGTGATTTTAGTTCTTTGTCCTGAGGGATTAGAGAAACCACTTTTGCATCAGTTTTAATTTCTTGTTCTACCGGTTCTGTTACAGTTTGTTCAACAGCTGTTTTCTTTTCAGCTTTTTCAGAACCTTCAGGGAATTTTACCAAAAATTGAGGGTTAATTTCTTCTTCGTTATATTTGAAATCAATCTGTTGTAAAAATAATGCATCAACCCAATTTTCAACAACTTTTGAATCTTTGTTTAAAGTTTGTGAAATATAACCGTCAAGGATTGATGATGCGTTTTTGAGGTTTGATTTTACAAGTTTTGTGTTTGCATTGTCTTTTGTAACCTGTTTTTCAACAAGAGAAAGATATCCTTCAACTTCTTCTTTTAAGTTATCTGGAGTACCGATTGCGGCAGCTGTATTTCTAAAATCTTTAAGGATTTGGGCAATATTAATTACGGTGCTTCTGCCTGACAGAGTTTTTGTCGGCATAACTTCTTCCGTTTGCGGAGCAGGTTGAGCGTTTCTTGCCTGTGCTTGAATTTGAGAACGCATTTGACGCCAGTCAACCTGTTGTTCTTGGCGTTGGTATGCAGGGGTAGTTCTTTGTTCTGCGTATTGAAGTCCTTTGCTTTTGGAATTATTTTGTTCAGCATCCTGTTCACGCTCTGTTAGGTGCGTGTTTTTTTCTTCGTCTTGTTTCTTTTTAACAAGATTGTTGTTATTTAAATATGGACGTTGAAAAATACCATTTAACACAATTGTACCCTCAAGACTACTATATCCTAAAACACGATTTTAGACGTCATACTTTCGTATGATATATTTAATGAGGATTTAGTTGAAGTCAAGGGCGCAGCACTGCCATTTCACAGTTTTTGCAGTCAAATTTAAGCGAGTATTTTTTGCCTTTTTCGTCAATCAAGAAAAGTGTTTTGGGTGATTTGCACATGTTGTGAGCGAATTTTAAGCAATGTTTTGTGCGCATAAGTTCTGTCGGTTTTGACCCGCTTTCTGCCGACATTTCACAAACTTCGCATCCGCAGTTTTCGTAGAAACTTTTTGCTTCACAATTGTGGATATTTGCTCTGTAATCTAATACTTTTTGTGGAAATTCTGTAAACTGTAGTGGTTTTTGTGTTTCTCTGTGTAATTTTTTACACGTTCTTTCATTAATTGTGAAAGAATTGTACGACGTAGTTCGTTTATTTCTGACACAGGCATAAACGGTAAATCCTCTGTGATTATATTTGTGACGTAAAAATCACTGTCACCTGTTTTTTGAAGCTGTTTGATAAATGTTTCGCGCATTTTGTCAGGATTTTTCGGAGGTTCGTTTGCAGGAAGTATTATTTGGACTGAATTTTTATCCTCATCAACAGCTTTTAAAATTCTGTCTTTGCATGTAAATTTAACTTCAATTCTGCGTTTTGTTTTTGAATTTTCAAGTTGTTTTTCAAAATTTGCATCAAAGTTTCTGTAAACTTCAACTCCTTCGGCAATTCCGTCCATTCGGTTCGGATAAATCTTTTTGCCGTCGATATTATTTACAAGACAGCCTTTGCCGTTAAAATACAAACCGTCTTGTTTGGAAAGTTTTGCATCAATTTCAAAGTAATCTTTGCCGACTTTTTTAATTTTTCCCAAATATTCGCCGACAGCTTTCGGGGTTTCAAAGTTGAAACATTTTTTCGCCCGTCAAGAAAATAATCGGTAAATCCTCGGTTAAAGCTTTTATTTACGTCGGGTACGAAGTCTGAGAAAATTTTTCCGGATGAATCTTTTTCTGCAAATTTGTCAATTTCTTGTCTGTAGAATGCAACAACGTTTTTTACGTAGTTTTTATCTTTTAGTCTGCCTTCGATTTTGAACGATTTTACGCCTGCGTCAATCAGTTTTTTAATGTGTTTTGATGCGTTAAAATCTCTCAAACTTAGAAGATACTTATCTTTTGCTATAACTTTGCCGTCCTCATCAACGAGGGTGTATTTTTTACGGCAAGCCTGCGCGCATTCGCCTCTGTTTGCCGAACGTCCGCCGATATAGTGGCTCAAATAGCACTGTCCGCTGTAAGATACACATAGTGCACCGTGAATAAATGTTTCAATTTCAGCATTGCAATTTTTGCAAATTTCTTTTATCTGCTCAATTGAAAGTTCGCGCGCAAGGATTACGCGGGAAATTCCCATATTATCAAAGAATTTGGCTTTTTCCAATGTTCTGTTATCGCATTGTGTGCTGGCATGGATTGGGATTGGCGGAAGTTTGCCGTCAATTGCAAGTTTAAAAATCCCCATATCTTGTACAATAATTGCATCAACGCCGATTTCATAAAGTTTGTAAATAAGTTTTTGTGCCTGCTCTAATTCATCATCAGTCAAAATTGTATTAATGGTTACGTGAACTTTTACATAAAATTTGTGAGCGTAATCGACGACTTCTTTAATATCTTCAAGAGAGTTTCCGACAGCCTGACGCGCGCCGAATTTCGGTGAGCCTATATAAACAGCATCCGCTCCGCTTTCTATTGCGATAATTGCTGTTTCTTTATCTTTTGCTGGTGCTAAAAGTTCAATCATAAAATTATTATAGTATAAAAAAGAGCGCCTAAGCGCTCTTTTTTATAAAGGTTTTACAGAGTTTTGATAAATCTCTTTTACAACCTCGCGTCCGCATCCTGACGGGCCGATTTGAACCAGACCTTCAAGTGATGGTGTTGTATATACAAGGTCTGTAAGTCTGTCAATGTCTGTCAAGCCTTCATCCTCAAGTTTTTCTGTAACACCGACTGAGAATAACCAGTCTTGAACAAGTTTTCCTGCTTTTTCGGCTTCAGAAGTTTCGCCTTTTAAGCCGGGTGCAATAGGTGCTAAAATATCTGCAAGTACATGCGGTCTGTCTTTGTAAATTGTTTTAATTACCGCAGGAAGAAGTATTGCCAAGCCTAAACCGTGTGATAATTCAGGTTTTACGGCACTCAACGGATGTTCCAAAGCGTGAGTATAGTGTAATAAGCCGTTATCAAAGCTTACACCGCCCATCAATGCTGCGTATGCAAGGAAATATCTTGCTTCTAAATCATCAGGATTTTCCAATGCTTTTGGTAAATATTTTGCAACAAGTTCAATTACATCTTTTGCAAGCGAAATTGAATAAGGTGAAGCAACTGCAGAAGTTGCAGCTTCTACAACGTGGTTAACCGCATCAATTGAAACGTATCTTGTTTGTTTTGGCGACAATTTTGTCATCAATTGAGGATCATCGATTGCAAACATCGGATAGATGCAGTCGTATGCAATTGCAGGTTTGAAGTTCTTTTCAAATTTGTTACAACTGCAAATCTGTTAGTTTCCGTACCTGTTCCGTGGGTCAAGTTAATTGAAATAATCGGAGCAGCTTTTTCAGGTGCGAATGTAAAATCATAAATATCTTCTGCAGTTTTTTCAGGATATTCCAAAAGAATTGCAACTGATTTTCCGGCATCTGTTGGAGAGCCTCCGCCTATTGCAATAACGCCTTTTGCGCCGAAATCTCTTGCAAGTTTTGCTGCATCATTTACATGTTCTGTTGTCGGGTTTGGAGTTACTTCTGCGTAGTTTACGTAACCTATGTCGTTATCTTTCAAAGCTTTTTCAACGTAATCCCAAGCGCCTGTTGCTTTGTAAGCGTTTCTGCCTGACATTACGATAACTTTGTCAATACCTTTTTCTTTCAAAACTTTTGCGATATCGTCAATTTTTTTGATAGCGCCCACACCAAAATAAACCGTTGTTCTTGTGCGGATTTCTTTTACTTCGTTAATGTTAATATCTTTTTCCCACATATAAATTTCTCCTTTCTGAAAAAATTTTATTATAAAAGATTATTTTCATCAACAAAATTTACCATCCATTTTTCTATTTTACTGGTAGGAATAGTCTTGTTCATTGAACAAGCGGTTTTAAATAATTCCCATAATTCTTCGTTAACCATTAAGCTCATTTTTTTTGTTTTATTACGCGTTAAATCAATAATTTTATCTGTTTTACCTGTCATATAAACCTCTTTTCAAAGATAATATAAAATATCCCTATGTTTCAACTATATATTGACAGGGTATAATTATAATGATAAATTATATAGGTAAATAGGAGGGTATTTATGAGGAAGGAAACTTTTGCGTTTACACTCGCCGAAGTTCTTATTACACTGGGAATAATTGGCGTTGTTGCTGCAATTACAATACCCTCATTAATCCAGAAACATCAGGAAAAAGTTACTGTTACAAGACTAAAGAAAAATTATTCAATAATGCAGCAAGCCTATCAAATGGCGATAAATGATAAAGGTACTCCGGATAATTGGGATTTAATTATTCAATCTCCTAATGATGATGAACATGGCATGTTGTATCATTTAAAGGATTATTTAAAATTTACCAAATATTGTGGAACTGAACCGGGCTGCTGGCAATATGGACATTTTTACGGTTTGAACGGCAAACCTGTTGATGCGCCTGATAATCATTATTGGAAATCTAAAGCAATATTAGCCGATGGAAGTTTAATATCAGTATATGTGAATCATGAGGGATTTAACGATAATTATAGAATATTTGCGATATATTCTGTAGATATAAATGGTAACAAAGGACCAAATATTGCAGGAAAAGACGTATTCTCTTTTTATTTTGCACAATCTCAAATACGTCCGTTTGGAATTTCTGAAGCTTATCCATTTGAAAAATATTGTAATAAATCTTCCGAATTGAATTCCATAGGCTGTGCTGCTTGGGTTCTTCAAAATGAAAATATGGACTATTTGCATTGTGATGATTTAAGTTGGAGCGGAAAATCCAAGTGCAAATAATCTAAAGTAAAAAGATGATTACAAGTGAATTCTTCTATTTTAAAATATTAGAAAATAGGAGAATTTTATGCCTTTAAGAATTTTATTTTTACTTTTAGCGTTTGTAATTTTTACAAACCTCGTTATTATGCTTTTGAGTTTGGTTATGAAAAAGAACCTTTATCAAACGCATGGAAAGTTAATTGCAAACTGCTATGGTGTGTTGGCACTGATTTTAGTTGTACTTTATGCAGTTTTGTCATTTGTCGGAATTGAATAGAAACAGCTTTATATGAAAGGAGATTTATATGGAAGAAAACAAATTTATTGCACCGTTAATTATTGTCACGTTGTTGATAATTTTTATTGCATTTTTTAACCCGATTGCAATTGTCGGTGTAGGTGAACGCGGGGTTAAGGTTACTTTAGGAAAAGTTTCACCGACAAGTTACACAGAAGGTGTTCATTTCGTTACACCTTTTATTTCAACAATCAAGAACATGAACGTAAAAACGCAAAAAAATTATATTGAAACTTCAGTTTATACAAAAGACATTCAGCAGGCAAAAATTACTTATGTTTTAAACTACAACTTACAGCCTGAAAACGCTCATAAAATGTATAGAGAAGTAGGTATGAATTATTTTGAAACTGTGGTAAACCCTGTTGTAGAAGGTACAATCAAAGACGTTATCGGTAAATGGAACGCTCAAGATTTGGTTGCAAACAGAGAAAAAGCTACTCAGGAAATTTTGGTAAAACTTCAAAGTCATCTTGCATCAAGATATATTAATGTAACAGATTTCCAAATGACTGCAATTGCTTATTCAGGCGTGTTTGAAAAAGCTATTGAAAGCAAAGTAACTGCTGAACAAGAAGCATTACGTGCTAAAAATAAAACTGTTCAAATTCAAGAAGAAGCTAAACAAAAACTTATTTCAGCAGAAGCAGAAGCAAAATCAATGTCAATCAGAGCACACGCTCTTGACTCAAAACAAAGCACTTGTTGAATATGAAGCTGTTCAAAAATGGGACGGAAAATTGCCTGAATATATGTTAGGCGGTTCAATGCCTTTTATAAATATAAGCAAGAACAAATAAAAAAAGAGCCGAAAGGCTCTTTTTTTTACTTTATAAATAGCGGTTTTACCAGCACATAAATGTCATTCAAGAGTACAAATACCAGAAGTGCTATTAACAGTGCAAAGAATACTGTCATTATTTTTTCTGCAACTTGCTCGTTTACGGGTCTTCCAGTAATTTTTTCGATTAATAAGAATAACAAGTGTCCGCCGTCAAGTGCAGGGATTGGCAGAATATTTAATATTGCAAGGTTCATTGAAATTACTGCAGTTAGAAGTATTCCATAGAAAATTCCGTCATTGCTGATGATATCTCCGCCGACTTTTGTAATCAATACAACACCATGCATGTTTTTCAAGGGGATTTTGCCTGTGAATAATTGTTTTAAGACAATTAACATTGATTTAGTTTCGTTATAAAGGTAATCCCAGCTTGTTTTAAATGCTGATTTAATGCCTGTTACAGGGATTAGTTGTTCTTTGCGGTTGATTTCAATGCCGATAAGACCGTCTTTGTCAGAATAAACAGTATTCAAAGTTACGACTTTGTCATCTCTCAAAACTTTGATATCGATTGGTTTTTGGTTATCTGACATTGCATATGCAAGGTCATTCAAGGAATATGTGCCGTCGGCTTCCAGATAATTTTTGTCTTTAATCTCGTCACGCAATTTTATTTGAGCATCAGAAAGTTTGACTTCATCAGTTTTATAAAGTTCTACTGCGTTCAAGATATTTTTGTTTAATATAACTTTTTCTTCCTGAATTGCTTTTGGAAGTTTTACTATCAAACCTTTTTCGATAATTTCTTCACGCGGGAAAGCCTGATTGATTTTTTTCAAGATTTGTATAGTTCTTTTCGACAAGTTCTTTATCTGTTTTGCCGTCAAATGATGCGCTATACATTGCATAAAGGTTCAGTGCATATTTTGTGTCAGCAGGTGAACCGTTGATTTCAATGATTTTGTCGCCTTCCTGCATACCTGACTGCCAAACGGAAGCTTCTTTAGGCGCAGTAATTTTTGAAACGTAAGTGTCGAATTTCCCTGACGGCATATTGTGCCATAAGAATGCTGTCAAAAGTACAAGAACAAATGCACAGATTACGTTTGCCAAGACGCCTGCCGAAAAAACGATTGCTCTTTGCCAAATAGGGCGATTCATAAGTCTGTCTTTTGAATCTGCAGGGACATCTGAATCTTTGTCATCATCGGGGAATGAAACATAACCGCCGAACAAAAATGCGTGAATAACGAGTGTTATATCGCCGATTTTTTTCTCCCACAATGTCGGGCCGATTGGAAGCCCGATGCCGAATTTATCTACTTTTATTCTGAACATTCTTGCCGAGAAAAAGTGTCCTGCTTCATGTACAAGGATTAGGATGCTTATAAGTAAAATCATTATTATTGTTGACATTTTTATACCCTCTCTGTCAATATTGGTGTTATTTTAGAATTTTTGGTCAGTCGCTCGCTTTTACTCGCTCCCGTTTTTCCTTTCTTGTAAATTATTCTAACATAAAATCTTGCAAAAAAAATGGAAATTTTATACAATGTACTCATGAGCGAAAAAAGAATTTTAATAGTTGATGATGATGATGAAATCAGAGAACTTTTGGAGTTTGACGTCAGGGCAAGCGGATATTTTGTTGATACGGCAACTAACGGGCTTGAGGGGCTTAATAAGGCTTTGAACAATACTTATGACCTTATTTTGCTTGATGTTATGATGCCTAAAATGAACGGATTTGATGTTTGTAAAAATATTCGTCAGGCAAAACTGGCTATTCCGATTTTAATGCTTACTGCAAAAGGTACAATTGACGATAAAACAGAAGGTTTTGACTGCGGGGCGGATGATTATTTGGTGAAACCTTTTGATATTCAGGAAGTTTTTTACGTATTAGAGTTCTTTTAAGACGTAATCAAATTGAAGATAAAACAGCTTTGTCAGATGAAGTTTTGCAGGCGGGTGATATTACAATTTTCCCTGAAACTTTGGAAGCTGTTGTTGTAAATAAAAAAGTTAAATTAACTCCGACAGAATTTGAAATTTTATATTGTTTATTACAGCATTTTAATAATGCCGTAAAGCTTGCAACACTTCTTGGATGAAGTTTGGGGATATGACAGCAATGAAGATGTCAGAATGTTGAGAGTTCATGTCGGCGGATTGAGAAACAAAATCGAGCCTGATACAAAACATCCCAAGTATTTGCATACAGTAACAAATGTTGGTTACAAATTAACACCGTTCGGGGAAGAATAGTATGTTTGGAAAGCATTTAAAAATCGTTGAACAAATTGCAATAGTTTTTGTTTTTGCTGTTGTAATTCCGATGTCTATAAGTGCATTTGTTATTAATAACGTTAACCAGCAGGCAATGAGAAATCAGTTGAGAGAATCAGCGGTTTTGGTTGCTAATATGGTTTCTGACGAGATTGATTTTTTCAACAAAACTGTTACGAATAACCTTGAACATATTGTTTTTTCTATGGGGTATTTTAAAACACCTCAGGCAAAAAATGCTTATTTAAAATCAGTAGTGGCAAAACTTCCGGATTGTGAAAATCTTGAAGTTGTGGATTCTGAAGGTTTGGCAGAAATTCATTCACGTAACAGATTGAAGAAAAAGGCTACTGTGCCTTTGAAAATTGCCGAAAATCAATATCTTGTTGCAACATACAAACTTGATGCAGTGAGAGATGAACTTTTTAAATCACTGAAAGATGATAAAAGACAGATTTATGTTATCACCAATGACGGTGACTTAATGGCTGAGCACAATTATACTGATAGTGCTTATAAAAAAACAATATCACTGCTTCCGAAAAAACTTGAAAAAAATGAACCGATAATCTTTGGTGATATTAAAAACCAGCCTCTTGTATATGTTTCCAAAGACGAACCTAAAATTACGATTATTGTAAATACAACTGAAAGGCTTACTAAAAAAGCTATTACGAATAACAGTTGGAAAATTCTTTTATCCTGTTTGTTTGCAACATTTGCAATCATTTTTGTAATCGGGCTTTACACATATTACCTGTATATTAATATCAGACAGTTGTTTAAAGGGATTATTGCGATTTCTAAAGGTAACTACGAACGCCAGATAAGACTTTTAACAACGGCTTTCACTCCGCATGAAATTATATTCCTTGCGTTTGAGTTTAACCGAATGGCTACAGAAATTCATAAATCTTATATTCAACTAAAGAAAAATAACGTGGAATTGAAACAGTTGAATGAATTTCGTTCAAATCTTATCGATACGGTAAGCCATGAGTTGAGAACTCCTTTAACAAGTATTCAGGGTTATACATCACGTCTGATGCGTCAGGATATAACTATTGATGAAGAAACTAAGCAAAAGTCTTTAAGGGTTATTAAAGAGCAGTCGGAACGTTTGAAACGTTTAATTGAAGATTTGCTTACTATTCCTGATATTGAGGGAATGCGGCTTCGTACAAATATTGAAGAAGTTTGGATTCCGGAAATTCTTGAAGAAGCACGTGTTTTAATCAAAAATAAAGAGCAGAAAGAAATTATTTTTAATGTGAGCGAAGATTTCCCGCTTGTTCAAGCTGATAAAGACAGATTATTACAGGTATTTGTGAACTTGCTTGAAAACGGTGCAAAATATGCATCAGAAGGTTCTAAAATTGTTGTTGATACTGCAATTGTCGGTAAAAAAGCTAAAATATTTTTTAAAAATGATTGTGAAGTTATTCCGCCTGCAAAACTAAAAAAACTTTTTGAAAAATTTATCCGCCTTGATGATAATACTACAAGAACCACCCGCGGAACTGGCTTGGGATTGTTTATCGTAAAAGGTTTGGTTGAAGCAATGAACGGTACAATTAAGCTTCACAGTGACGAAACCTGCGGATTTTGTGCAGAAGTTACATTGAGGCTGGCATGAAGCGGGCGATAGAATTTGCAAAGCAAGCAGGTTTGGAAATTCCCGTCGGTGCAATAATTGTTAAAGACAACAAGGTGATTGCATCAGCATATAATCGCAAAGAGGAGTTGAATGATGTAACTGCGCATGCTGAAATTCTTGCAATTCGAGAAGCTTCCAAAAATCTTGAGACGCTGGCGTTTAGATGACTGTGAAATGTATGTTACGCTTGAACCATGTCCGATGTGCGCTTGGGCGATTGTAAATTCGCGTATAAAAACCGTTTATTTCGGTTCATATGATGTAAATTATGGTGCATTAGGCTCTGCGATTGATGTAAGAAAGTTAGCTAATTCCAAAATGAAAGTTTATGGCGGGATTATGGAAGAAGAATGTGATAAAATATTGAATGAATATTTTAAGGAGTTAAGATGATTACGCAATCCGAAATTGATAAACTTGTCGAAAAGTATGAAACAGTTGATTTTATAAAAGATGATCCGATACAGTTTCCGCATAGGTTTTCTGATAAAAAAGATATTGAAATTGCGGGGTTTGTTGCATCACTTGTAGCATACGGACAACGAAAAGTTTTTATAAAAAAACTTGATCAGCTTTTTGAGATTGCGCAAAATGAACCGCATAATTTTATTTTAAATTTTGAACCTGAAATTTTGGGGGATTTTAATTATCGTTTCGGTAAACCCGAAGATTTTGCACAGATTTTTTCCATAATGCGCAGACTTTATGAAAAAGACGGCGGATTGGAAGAACTTTTCAAATACGGTTATGAAAATTCTGACAATATGTTTATTCCTGTTTGTGATTATTTTTATTCGCAAGCTGTTTCGTCAATGGGGTTTAAATTTATGATTCCTGACCCAAAAAAGGTGGTGCGATGAAGCGTATGTGTATGTTTTTACGCTGGATGGTCAGAAAAGGCCCTGTAGATTTTGGGATTTGGGATTTTATGCCGGCATCGGATTTGCTAATCCCGTTAGATACACACGTTGCAAGACTTTCGCGCGAAATGGGATTTTTAACCCGCAATGCAAATGACTTTAAATCTGTTCTTGAAATAACAGAAAATTTACGTAAATTTGACCCTGCTGACCCGACAAAATACGATTTTGCACTATTTGGCTACGGAGTGAGCGTAGCCGCTCAACCCGCCATTCGGGTTTTGTAGAAATTTAAAACGTTATCTATCCTTCACCAAGGTTTAGTTTAGAGAATTGAACAATTTTGTTTTTACCGCGTTTTTTAGCGTTATATAATGCGTGTTCTGCATAGCGGATAATTGTATTTGCATCTTCTTCAGTATCTTGAATGCAAGGATAAGTTGAAATTCCGCCTGAAATTGTAATCGGGTGTCTTTCTTCTTCGCCTGCAGGAATAAATTCCATTTTTTCGATATCGCGTCTAAATCTTTCAGCAAACAAGAATGCGTTTTCTTCTGAAGTGTTTGGAAGGATTAGCAAAAATTCTTCGTCGCCGTAACGTGTTAAGATATCTTCTTTTCTGATTACTTGTTTAAGTTTGTCGGCAATAGAGCGTAACAATACATCGCCCCATTCATAGCCGTAAATATCGTTAACAACTTTGAAAAAGTCTAAGTCGAACAACAGGCAGGAAAGTTTGTTGCCGTAGCGTCTTGCACGTGAAATTTCTTGATCAAGACGTTCCTGCATATATTTTCTGTTATGAAGTCCTGTTAATTCATCTGTTGTTGATACGAGTTTCAATTTGTCGCGTAATTCTTTATATTTCAAAAGCGCATTAGCTCTGATAACAAGTTCCATATTATCAACGGGAGTTTTGATAAAATCAAAAAGCACGGCTCTTACTGTACAGCCTTTGAAAACATCGCCGATAAATAATGTCGGAGCTTTGAATTTTGTTGTCATAAGAACATCTTTAATATTCGGAACGCTTTCAACCACAACCAAACCCGGATTAAGAGTTTCGTAATCTCTTAAGTTTTCAGCATTTTCAATTCTAACGTTTGCATCATCAATTTGAGCCAATACATCAGCTAATTTTGATTCGTTCTTATCTGTATAAACAACAATGTTTTTCATTTTTATGTCCTTTCTTCTATTCTTTGCCAACAATAATACCATATTGAGCCGATTTAATCAAGAGGTAAACAAAATTTAATAAATCGACGGGCTTTCTTTTTCTATGCTAATATTAAGGTATGTTCAGCATAAAAATCAAACCAATGGAAAAATCTGATATTGATGCAGTAATCGCTTTGGAAGAAAAGGCTTACGGACAGCATCACTGGTCAAAAGAGTCTTTTATGGGTGAATTGTCCAATGATTTGGCAAGTTATTTCAGTGCGTTCAATGAAAATGGCGAATTGGTTGCTTACTGCGGATGCTGGAAAATTTTGGAAGAAGCACATATTACAACAATTGCGGTTCTTCCCGAATACAGACGTAAACATATTGCGGAAGCTCTTTTGAAAACCGTTATTGATGAGTGTTATAAAGATATGGTAAAATTTATTACTCTTGAAGTTAGGGTAAGTAATGTTCCTGCAATCGGTCTATATGAAAAATACGGGTTCAAGTCCCTTGGAACACGTAAGGGATATTATCAGGATAATAACGAAGATGCTTTGATTATGTGGACAGAAAATATTTTTTACGATAAATTTAAATCGTTATTTGAAGCAAATATTAAAGGTTTGGACGGAAAGATTAATATTTATGGCGGCTGATGTTAAAGTTATAAAAAAACAAATTGAGGGTATAAGATTATCTTTTGGAAGTATATTGTTAGTTTTATGCTGTACGTTTTTGATTATACTTGCAACATTTGTTCAATTAGATATAAGTCATTTTATTATCCCGAAAGGACTTTTTAACGGGGAAGATTTAGTGTTAAAGGATTTTATTCACACGTACAAATTTATTCCCCAAATTCCGATTGTAATGTTTGTTGGTGCGTTTTTGGGCAGAAAATACGGCATAACAAGTATTTTACTGTATATTCTGCTTGGACTTTTGGCAATTCCTGTTTTTGCGCTTGGAGGTGGGCCGAAATATATATTTGAATACGGGTTTGGCTATATTTTAGCTTATATTCCTGCTGTGTTTTTGGCGGGTACTATTTTGAAAAGCGGGTTTTCAAATAAAAATATCTTGAAAGCTGTTGTTGTCGGGGTTTTGACAATTCATCTTATCGGTGTCTTATATATGCTTTTTATTGCAGGGATTAAGCATGAAGGCTGGGCATTTATGAGCGGATGGATTTGTGCACAGAGTGGTGTGAAAATTATTTATGATATGGTCTTTAGTTTTGCATTGTTATTCTTGGCAAGATATGCAAAGATTATATTATGGTTCTTTATGTAAGTTTTTTTACCCTTGGGCGGCTTATTCAGTGATTTATCAAAATCTGTTGTCACTTTACAAATCGCCTATTTTGGGATTTTTCCAATCGTGGATGATTTTCACCCTTGGGCGGCTTATTCAGTGACTTATCAAAATCTGTTGTCACTTTACAAATCGCCTATTTTGGGATTTTCTCATTAATTACAAAAACACGCGCTGTAATGGTTTATTCCTACATTATCAAGTGTTGGAACTTTTTGGGTGCAGATTTCCATACATTCTGTGCATCTGGGGTGGAAACGGCATCCTGAAATGTTTTGCATAATTGTCGGAGGCTGCCCTTGGATAGTTTCCAGTTTTGCATCTCTGTTTGATGGCAGAGAACGCAAAAGTGCGTTGGAATACGGGTGGTTAGGGTTTGAGAAAAACTCTTTTGACGGTGCTGTTTCGACGATTCTGCCCGCATACATTACTGATGTATAATCAGAGTTTTCACCTACAAGAGCCAAATCATGCGTAATTAAAAGAATAGATGTTTCTTTGGTTCTTTTAATTTCATCAAGCAGATTCATAATCTGTGCCTGAATTGTTACATCCAATGCGGTTGTCGGCTCGTCTGCAATAAGAACTTCCGCATTGCAGGCAAGTGCCATTGCAATGATTGCGCGTTGTTTCATACCGCCCGAAAATTCGTGAGGATAAGCCTTCATACGTTCGCGTGCGCAGGGGATTTGTACGGCTTCTAAAGCTTCTATTGCAGTTTTATAAGCTTCGTCACCTTTAAGATTGTGATGAATTTTTATAACTTCTAAAAGCTGATTTCCGACTGTATATAGAGGATTTAAAGATGTCATCGGATCTTGCGGTATGAGTGCAATTTTACTCCCGCGAATGTTACGCAGATTTTTCTTTTTTAAAAGATTTTCACCTTTAAAAAGTATCTGTCCGTCAGTAATTTTTGCGGTTTTAGGTAATAATTGCAAAATGCTCATTGCACTTATTGTTTTTCCGCATCCGGATTCTCCGACAAGTGCGTGCATTTTACCCTTTTCTAGTGAAAATGAAACGTCAAAAAGTGCCTGACGAAATCCGCATTCGCAATTAAATCCCAGAGTTTAAATTTTTAACCTCTAAAATAGCCATAAACCTATAATACACTATATTTTACGATATGTGAATAGTCTTGTTGAATACTTTTATGTTAACAAATATTAAGAAACTTGTAGTCAAATCATGCAATTTTTTCGCACAAAAATTTTTTACATGTGTACAGGGGAATAAATCATCCGTTATTAGACAAATAACAAAATAGGCGATTTAGAAAGTGACAACAAGTTTTGATAAGTCACTGAATAAGCCGCCCAAGGGTGAAAAATCATCCGTTATGAGACGAATAACAAAATAGGCGATTTAGAAAGTGATAACAAGTTTGATAAGTCACTGAATAAGCCGCCCAAGGGTGAAAAAAGAGAATATTTTGAAAGGGGAAATTATGGGATTAGATTTAGGGTCTGGCATTAGAACTTCTATTGCAGAATTCGACAGAAAAACTGAAAATGAATGTTATTATATTCGTAGGCAATTGAATGCATTGAAAATGGGTGCAAATAATGTTACTGTACCTATCGGAAATACTACAAAACCGACCGTTGATTATGAAACAGGTTGGATAAGATATACTCCGAGAGCATTTAACAGTCAACAAATAGCTCAAGATATTAATTTTGCAAATGATGCAGCGCAATTGAACAAACAAACAGTATATACTTACAGAGACGGTAAAAAGAATAAAGATGCTATAAATGCTGCTGTTGATGAAGTTACTCAGTTATTTATCAAATACGGTACCGAACACGGTAAAACAGTTAATGAAAAAGATGCAAAACAACTTGCAAAAAGATTTGTTGAAAATGAATTAAACAAAGAGAATTTCTTGTCAACACGTACATTTGTTGATGAAGCAGATTATAAAAAAGCAGAACAGGACAGAGAAGTTCAAAAAAGTGGATTAGTATCGCAATATATGCGTGAAGATTCTACTTTGAGCAAGAAAGATGCAGAACGCAAAGCTGATGCAAATCTTGTAAGAAACCAATATCTTAAAAATAAAGGTGCAAGAGAATATATTGATGCTCATAAAGATTATTTCTATGACGAACAAGGCAATTTTTCTCAAGAAAAATACAAAGCATTTGTTAAAGGTTTGATGAACGCTCATACTAGTGATGAAGAAGTTGATAACTATCGTTTGAGTTTGAATGAACGTTATGATTTAGCAGCGAAAATTTGGTATAAATGACAACTCTATGTGTGATATGGTTCATAGAGCAGGCGGCGGATTCGCAAAAGATTATAAAGAATTTAAACAAGCATTGATTATTCTGCTAGGCGCAGGAGTTGGTGCAGGGGCAGGTGCTCTTCTTAATACTGCAGCATCAGCAGCAGCAGGAGCAGCAGCAAATGCAGGTGCAAATGGTGCTGCATCAAGTGCAGGAGCATCGGCAGCAGCAAGTGTTACAATTGAAGGACTTGAAGCAGCGGGTGCAGCAGCAGGTGGTCTTGCAGCAGCAAATATACGTCTAAAATCTAAAGGTGAAGATGATCCTGTTTACGCTCCGGGCAAACCGGAAGAAGATCCTGAACCTGAAGAGGGAGAAGATCCGCATGAAGAACCTGAAGTTTGTGAACTTGAACCGGATGAATCTCATGAAGTTGTTCAAAAAGAAGTAAACTATTGTCCTCATACAGTACAACGTGGTGACAACTGGACAAAAGTTGCACAAACTAAATATAGAGTACAAACAGGTACGGATGCAGATGGCAACCCTATAACAAGAGCTGTAACTCCTCATGAAGCATTGCAAATTGCTCACGAATTGAAAATGGCTCACGGTATCGCAAGAAAAGACTTCAATAAATGTATATTCCCTAAAGTTGGTGAAGAACTTAGATTATACAATGAGTTTGATGGATTGTATCACTCTGACTTGAAAGGTGTAAAATTCATAGTTGACTGTGATGCTCAAACTGATGGTAAACTTGCTAAAGGTCCTATGAAAGGTAAATACCAAAAATGGGATGGCAGATATAACGGTGCTCAAAGAGATGTTAATATTAACCAATATTGGTTTACTGACTGTGATGGCAATATAAGCAATATATATGACAATTCACAAGACCGTGATGAAGCACTAGCTGCAGAGCAAGAAAGACGTAATAATCAAGCAAAATAATAATCAATCCCCCCCCTTTTTTCAAATAAAAAAAAAGACCCTCTGCTTAGAGGGTCTTTTTAATTACAAACTTTTATACCATGTGGTATTGTTTTTAAGTTATTAAATATCTTATACCCATTATGCGGTTTAAATTCATCATTAATTATAAAATATGTTGAACCCGAACCTGACATTATTGATTTCGGATAAAGGTTTTTTATTGTCTGCAATTCTTGATAATCATCAATTACAGCCCATTCCAAATCGTTTTCAAATTCGCTTTTACCTGTCTTTGCCGAAAATTTTGTATAAGCTTCTTTTGCGCTTATCCCTAAGTTTTCGGGTTTAATAAGCGAAACATTAAATTCTTCAAAAGGAAGTGATTCAAGGATTTCACCTCTGCCGTATGTCATTTGTCGTCCGCCTTCCAAACAGAAATTCAAGTCTGAACCGAGTGTTGCACAAAGTTTGTGAAGCTCTTCACGTGTCAAAGGCTGTCCCAGCAATTCGTTAAGTCCGAAAATTGTACCCTGCACAATCAGTGCTTCCGCCTGCCAAGCCTGCCGAAACGGGAATGTTTTTCTCTATATAAATTTCAACCCTGTGAGGTGTCATCGGGAATATTTCCACAGCTTTATAAACAAGATTTTTCTCATTATACGGAATTTCTGTGCTGTTGCCTGACAGATAATTTTCGTTTTTTCTGCGGGTTCGGCTTTTATCGTCAAATAATCATAAAGGCTTATGGTCTGCATTATGCTTTCGATATTGTGAAATCCGTCAGGACGTTTGCCTGTAACCTTTAAGGTCAAATTGATTTTTGCAGGGCACTGAACTCTAATCATGAAGTTTCTCCGATAATTTTCCGAACATTTCTATTGAAAGTTTTTCTCCGCGGATGTTTTCGTCCAAGCCAAGTGAAATTAATGCGGATGCGATTTTTTCTTTTGAGAATCCGCCTGAAAGCAGACAGTTTTTAACATTTTTTCTGCGTTGTGCAAATCCTGCTTTAATAGTTTTTCTAAAATGTGAATAGTCGCTCAATTCAAGCAGAGGTTTTTCTCTTACAACAAGTTTTACCAGCGCGGAATTAACTTTTGGAGCAGGGAAAAATGAGCGTCTGCCGACAAGTTTCATGATTTTTACATCTGCCCAGAATTGCGACAAAATAGTTAAAAGCCCGTATTGTTTGCCTGATGAATTTTCTGTTGCGACCATTCTTCTTGCAACTTCTTCTTGAACCATCAATAGTATATCTGTGATTTTATTTCGGTTTTTGTTGTTCAAATCGTCGATTTCGCCAAGTAAATGTGCAATAATCGGACTTGTAATATAGTATGGAATATTTGCAACAACTTTAACTTTACCTTCGCAAAGTTCTGACAAATCCTGTTTTAAAATATCATTATGAATAATTGTAAGGTTTGGTGCATCAAGTTTTTTAAGCTCTCTGATTGCTTCTTCATCCAGTTCAATTGCAATAACTTGTTTTGCATGTTTTACAAGTTGTTCTGTTACAAAGCCGACACCCGGACCGATTTCTATGACGGTATCATCAGGCTGAATGTCTGCAAAATCAATGATATCACTGATTGTTTGCCCGTCAATCAGAAAGTTTTGACCAAGTCGTTTTTTAGTTCTAAAGTATTTTGCCCGTTCGAAGTAGTTCATCTTACCTATAATAATACCACAGACAGGTAAATGTTTTAAATATTTTCTTCTGATATTTTTGTGGATGTTATAATTGAGTTAAGGAGTCAGTCATGCAAACGGCACATAAATTAGGGAAAGAAGAAATTTTAAATCTGTTTAAGGAAGGATGCAAAAGTTCTTGCAAAATCGGTATGGAATATGAAAGGCTTCCGATTTTCCCCGTTACGTCAAAGGCTGTTGATTATGGTTCAGAATTTGGGATTTGTAATTTCTTGAGAAATTTTGCCAGAGAAGAAAACTGGGATTATATTACTGATGACTATAATATTATCGGCTTAAAACAAGAACATGACACGATTACGCTAGAACCGGGGTGTCAGGTTGAGTTAAGTATCAAGCCCGAAAATACAATTCATGAGATTAAAAATAAAATTGAAGCTTTAGACAAACAAATGAAACCTGTATTGGATAAATTTAATATTAATTTATTGAATTACGGTGTTTCTCCGTTGGCTACAAATAAAAATATAGGGCTTATTCCTAAAAAACGTTATAAACTTATGGCAAAATATCTTTGGGGAATTTTGTCAGATGTTATGATGCGTGAAACTGCAGGTGTTCAATGCTGTATTGATTTTGAAAGCGAAGAAGATGCGGTTGAAAAGTTTAGAATTGCTAATAAGCTTACTCCTTTCATGACTGCAATGTTTGCAAATTCACCTGTTAGAGGCGGTGTCGAAACGGGTTACAAGAGCTTTCGTGCACTTAGCTGGCTTAATACGGATAATGACAGATGCGGTTTTGTTGGGCAGATTGATGATAAATTCTCGTTTGAAGAATATGTTGATTATGTGCTTGACACTCCGATGATTTTTATTAATCGTGATAATGATGTTGTGCCGATTAACGGTAAAATTAATTTCGGGGAATTTATGCAAAACGGTTATGAAGATTTTGAAGCTGATATTGAGGATTTTGAACTTCATGCAAATCTTTATTTCCCTGAGGTCAGGATGCGGAATTTCTTAGAAATCAGAAATCACGATTGTGTCGGAAAAGGTTTGCAATATTCGATTTTGGCGATTTACAAAGGGATTTTGTATAATAAAACTGCAATATCGGAAATTGAAGAACTGTTTGCAGATTTTGACTACAGGGATTTTTCCGAACTCAGATATAATGTTCCAAAAAGTGCTCTCAATGCCAAAATTGGTAAATATTATGCAAAAGATATTGCAAAAGATATTTTGTATATTGCAGAAAAAGCTTTGATTGAAGCCGATAGCGGTGAAGAAAAATTTCTTGATGCAATAAAAGAATATACGCTTTCGGGGATTTGTCCTGCAGATGTTATTATTCGAAACTGGAACGGTGTTTGGGATAAGGACGTTAAAAAGTTAGTTAAATATGTAAGTAATTAGAGAGAGGTTCCCCTCTCTTTTTTAATAATATTGACACATTTCCGTTCGCGATATATTATGATTAACGGGTAAGCCCAAAATCATCTTTCATACTTTGAGGGACAAACTGCAAATTTGGATAACCGCAAAGAAAGGGGGTGATAAAATGGTTGTAGATAAAATAGAACTAGCAATCATTTTGCTAATGATGCTAGTTCTTAAAAACAACTAAAGGGGCTTTTAAAGGGGCAAGCGGTAACTTGTCCCACCCTTTCCTTTATTATAACATATTTTTTTGTGATTTCAAGTGTAGTTAAAATAATTTGCATAATTTAGCTAGTGAATTGTTAATCTTAACAGCAACATAACTATATTTATTACTACAATTTTCACAATTTGAATTATTTATGGAATTTAGAAATAAATCATTTATAGCAATCATGTTGAATGTTTCTTCTTCCACAATAGACATTTTTTGTGTTAAACTTAGGTTTTCATAATTATTATTTTCTTTGTTAGTCATTTTATCTCCTTTAATAGAAAATTATATAATTGCTTAAATCTATATACAATTAGTATGACTAGCATTTTTGTTCCAATTTGGCTAAGTACGTAGTACAAAAAACACGGAACTTTCAGTCGTTCCGTGTCTTTTATCGATTACCGTCATTTGAGATATGTGACAATTGCACTCAGCTTTCCGAAAAATCCGATTTATTACCAGTCAGATTCATAGGGGAAAGTTTCACCCATCAGGTAACCGTCCGAATCCCACCTTATATTTGTGTGAGATGTGCCACGGAGTGTGCTCCCTTGCCCTGATTAAACCACAGGTACGGCATTTCATTCACACGGATGACCGAAAATCTCTCGGATAGATTAGGTTTGGGATACGAAATTTTTCACCACTGGTCGGTTCATACCGGAACTTATCAAATTTTGACAAGACTTATATGACCACCTGCTGTGAGATTTTTCCAACGTTGGGCGGCTTATTCACCACCGCCTAATGTGTTACTTTTCTTTTATTTCCAATTTTTTAGGTTCTTTGTTTTCTGTTTCAACCTTTGGAATTGTAATTGTTAATACACCTTTGTCATAAACTGCCGTACATTCTTCGGTTTTAACGGGATGGTCGAAGGAAATTGTTCTTTGATATTTGCCGTAACGAAATTCGGATGTGTGGTAGCGTTCGTTTTTGGCTTTTTCTTCTTTTTCTTCGACTTCTTCGTGAATTTCGGCGGTAATTGTCATAAATTCATTATCCAATTCCACTTCAATATCGTCTTTATTTATGCCCGGAAGCTGGACTTTTACTTTGTAATTTTTGTCGTTTTGTTTAACTTCTACTGCCGGACGCCAGATTGATGTTTTTTTGACATTCAGCGGGTTTGCATGAACCAAAAGTGTATCGCGTAAGAAATTATTCAATTCATTGTGTATGCTGTCAAAGTATAAATCAGGTTCTCTGATTATTAAGTCGTGTCTCATTTATTTACCCTTTCCGTAAATGCTGGTGATGTTTAAAGGTTTTGGTTAGTCACTTCGCTTTAGTTGTCCTCTTGAATTTGCTTTAAGATTTCGCCTATCGCTTGTTCCCGTTTTTCCTTTCACAATTCCAAGATAACCTTTTTTTTACAGCTTTTCATTAGCCTTTGTATTAATTAATTGTGCTTGTATTATGTACTTTTGTGCAATAGAATAAACGGTTATATTTGGTAAAATCACACAGTAGGCGGTTGGGAAAATCGCACCAAGATTTGATAAATCACTGAATAAGCCGTCCGATGGTGAAAAAAGGAGGAAATATTTTATGGCAATAAAGATGTTAATTTTTGATTTCCGCGACAGCGAAAAGAAATTTTTTGAGGAAAATAAATTTGAAAATTTTGATATAACTTTTTTCAAAGAAAGTTTGAATGAAGATACGGTAAATAATCTTACATCAGAGCAGTTGGAGCAGACTGCCGTAATAAGTGTTTTTATAGATTCAGAGGTTACGCAGGCTGTAATTGATAAGTTTAAAAATTTGAGGACAGTTTCAACCCGTTCGACAGGGATAGATCATATTAATCATAGAGCTTGCGTAGATAAAAATATTGATGTTATTAATGTCGGAAGTTATGGTTCAAGGTCTGTTGCTCAGTATACAGTTGGTTTGATGATTGCGTTAATAAGAAAAATTGTACCTGCTTCGCGTTATGTGTTGAATAAAGACAGAGCGTGCGATACATTTTTAGGACGTGATATTTCAAAGCTTACAATAGGTGTTGTCGGTACGGGGTCAATAGGTGCAGCGGTATGTAATCTCGCAAAAGCCATGGGGATGAGAGTTTTGGCTTATGACTTGGTTCACAGGCAGGAACTTTTGGAAGTAATTGAATATGTGGATTTTAATACTTTGTTAAAAGAATCTGATGTGGTTTCTCTGCATGTGCCTTATACGGGTGAAAATTACCATATGATATCTGCAGAACAGTTTAAAATGATGAAGTCTGAGGCATATTTGATTAATACATCCCGCGGTGAAATTTTGGATACTGCGGCATTGTATGATGCGATTATGTCAGGAGAGATTGCGGGTGCGGGATTGGATGTTGTTGCTTGTGAAACATACAGTTTTAAATGTAATCAGTTTGCAAGCAGGCTTGGTGAAGATATGACTTGTATGAAAGAAGCTGAAACGGTTGTTAATCTTGCAAAGCTTCAAAATGTAATAATCACGCCACATATTGCTTATGAAACTCAAGATGCCATTAATTATCTTTTAGAAATGACGTTTAAGGGAGTTCTTGATTGCATTCAGGGTGGAAGCAAATTTAAAAATTTATGATTTAACCATAATTTGAGAGGAGATTACCCCGCAAAGGTAATCTTTTCTTTTGTGCAGTTTAAACCTTTTTCTTTCAAAGTCTTTTATGAGTTCTGCGGGTGTCGGAAAAATTTGTTTTGATTTAATAAGGTACGAGTATGCGAGAGTGTTGTCCGTAAATCTTGAAACAATCAGAGGTGTAATTTTATCATATATTTTGTTGATAAGATTTTTTTCTCCAAAATCAAGGTGGAGAAATTTTCCGTTAGGTTTTAATATCCTGTGAATTTCTTCAACTGCTTTTTCTGCATTTTGAATATTTCTCAGCCCAAATCCCATTGTAACGATATCAAAAGTATTATCTTCATACGGAAGACTTGTTGCATCACCTTGCAAAAATCTTACGGTTGGGTGTTTGTCTTTTGCAATATCAATCATGTTTTCTGAAAAATCAATTCCCGTAACACAGGCATCCGGCTGGATTTTTTTAGCAAGTCCTGCTAAATCTCCGGTTCCTGAGCACAAATCCAAAACATTTGCATGGGGTCTTATATCAAGGCTTTTTATGCATGCTGATTTTACATGCGAATGCGTGCCGAAAGACATGATATTGTTTATCAAGTCATATTTTTGTGCAATCATGTTGAACATTGTATGAATTGTTTCGGGAGTTTTCATATTTTAACCTTTTTGCTTAATTTTAATATTAACATATAATGAAATTATGAACATAGCTTTTATTCCTATAGATAATCGTCCTGTATGCTATACCTTACCTGAGCAGATTTGTGCTATGAATAATGATATAAATCTTTTTTGCCTGATAGGAATTTGCTTGGCGGATTGACAAAATCTGCTGATGTTGAGGGGATTTTTAAATGGTTTGAGGGTCTTAAAAATATTGATGCGGTTGTAATGTGTCTTGATACAATTGCCTATGGCGGACTAATCCCTTCACGCCGTTCAACTGATACATTTGAACAGGTAAAAGAAAGAGTTGAAAAATTTAAAAAACTTTTAGACGGTAAAAAAGTTTATGCATTCTCAAGTATTATGAGAATTTCAAATAACAACATAAATCAAGAGGAAAAAGAATATTGGAGCGAGTACGGTAAGAAAATTTTTGAATACTCATTTAATCTGGATAAATCTGGGATAGAGCCCAAAAATGATATTCCCGATGAGATTATGCAAGATTATCTCGCAACCCGCAAAAGAAATTTTGAAATTAACAAGCTGTATTTGGATTGGGGTCTGGAAACGTTAGTATTTTCAAAAGATGATTGTGCTGAGTTTGGGTTGAATGTAAAAGAAGCCCGCGAGCTTGAAAAGCTCGGCGGGCGTGTAAAGACAGGTGCGGATGAAATCCCGCTTACACTTCTTGCGCGTGCAGTCAATAAATCATTTAAAGTTGCTCCGATTTTTCTTGCATCTGAACATAAGCATCTTAATTTCAAATTATGAAGATGTTTCTATTGAGAAATCAGTTTTCGGGCAGTTGGAACTTGCAGGCTGTGAGGTTTGTGAGCCTGATGAAGCTGATATTTTGCTTTATGTAAATAATTTTGAAAATCATCAGGGTGAAATTGTTATGAAGGTTGATACAAAACCTTTTTCTGGTGACTGGCATGAGCCTGAAAAACCTTATATGATTGCAGATGTACGATTTGCAAACGGGTCGGATAATGCGTTTGTGGAAAAACTTTTTGAAGCGGGGTTGGGTGAAAATTTCTGCGGATATTCTGCTTGGAATACTTCCGCAAACAGCCTTGGAAGTCTTATTTGCGCCTCAAAAATCAAAGCAGATAATGATGATGCTTTCAAAAGATTACAAGCCATTCGTTTTCTTGATGATTGGGCATATCAGGCAAATGTACGTCAAGCAGGTACTATGGATATTAAGGATTTGATGAAGCCGTTTGAAGAAAAAGTGTTCGAGAATTTAAATGTACAGTATAATGTCAATTACAGTTTCCCTTGGGACAGGTTATTTGAGGTAGAAGTTGAACTTAGTTGAGATTATCGCACTTGCAGCAGCACTTGGAATTGACTGTATGGTTGTATCTTTTTCACAAGGTTTGGTTTTAAATTCCAATCGTATAAAAAGTTCTCTTGCGCTTGCGCTTACTATGGGGTTATGTCAAGGGATAATGCCTGTTTTCGGGTATTTTGGAACACATGCTCTTATTGATTTTATCGAACCTTTCTCGCATTTGTTGGTTTTTGCAATTTTTATGGTTTTAGGCTTGAAATTTATTTATGAAGCGTTTCAGGAAAAAGGTGATGTTTGTTGTATCAATCTTAGGTGTCTATTATTAATGGGAATTGCAACAAGTATTGATGCTTTTGCGTCGGGTATAACTTTGAAATTAACTTATACTCCGCTTTTCTTTTCAGCTTTCTTGATAGGTTTGATGTCATTTATCATGTCTTTATGCGGTTTTTGGTCAGGTTTATTTTTTAAAAAATTGCCTTCAAGATTGTTGGAAATTACAGGCGGTATAATACTTATATCTATGGCAATAAGGGCATGGTTCTAAATTTTTTACAATTCTTAATACGTGTTAAAATCATGGAAACGCATGCCATGAGCATGATTTCATGTTTTAAATTGCTCAAAACCATGTCATAGCTTAATTTTTAGCATGATTGACTTTTGAAAACGGCTGTATTGCTTGTGCTTAAAGGGTTTGTTACAAATGTTCATAATAACATGTCCTGCCCTTGAAATAATTTTCTGATTTTCTATAATAAAGATATGGAGAGGTGAAAACACTTCGCTAATGGGGACTTTGGACGATTGAAAAACTCGTCATGGTTACCATACTTGGGTAAGAGATTTTAATTGGAGATTTTATAAATTGTTTAGAAGTAGGGATATGGGCAGAGCTGTTGCGGTTAGAAGATGGACGCCGACTGCACTTGAGTGTTATAAAAGAGGATGCAATTGTGAAGGATGTTTCTATAGAGATTTCTTCAGCGGTTCTTCGCAAAAATGTCAGATGAAAGCGTCTGTGCTTGAACTTGTAAGAGTTATCGGAACTCCTAATGTTGAATTACAGCAATTTATTATTGAAGATTAGGGCAAAAAAGGGCTTTTAATTTTCTCTGAAATATGCTATAATATAAAAGCATTATGTTATAGGAGGTTCACATGCACATTCACGTTAACGGAAGAAACATTGAAATCACTGACGCTATCAAAGCTTATGTGAAAGAAAAAGTTGGTAAAGTAGTTAACCACTACGACCAAATTCAAGGAATTGATGTTGTGTTGTCAGTTATTAAAAACCCTTCAGCTTCCGGTAAACACATAGCTGAAGTAAGCTGTAAATTGAATTCAGGAGATGTTGTTCGCTGTGAAGAATCAGCTGAGTCTATGTATGAAAGTATTGATTTATTGGCTGATAAATTAGACAGACAAGTTAAAAAATTCAAAGAGAAAAGCTTAGGTTCAGACAAAGCTTCTATCAGAACTGAAGTTCAGGAAGAAGAAGCAGTAGAAGAATAAGTTTAAAAGGGTGTCGTGAGACACCTTTTTTAAGGTCAAAAGATGATAAATAATAAAAAAGTAGTTGTAATAATGCCCGCTTATAACGCGGAAAAAACTCTTAAACAAACTTATGACGAAATCTATAAAGACTTCGTTGATGAGGTAATCCTTGTTGATGATAATTCACAGGATGATACAAAACTTGTTTCTAAAGAATTAAATATTACAACTATTGTGCACAAAGAAAATAAAGGTTATGGCGGTAACCAAAAATCCTGCTACAAAGCAGCATTAAAAGCAGGGGCTGATATTGTTGTAATGCTTCACCCTGATTATCAATATACGCCGAAACTTATTCCGGCAATTGTCTCATGATGGCTTTTGGGCAGTATGATGCTGTTCTTGCCTCTAGAATGCTTGGAAATTCTGCACTTAAAGGCGGAATGCCTTTGTATAAATTTATTGCAAACAAGTTTTTAACAGGGTTTGAAAACTTTTTTACAGGCGAAAAATTATCCGAATATCACACAGGTTTTAGAGGTTTTACGCGCAAGTTTTAGAAACCATGCGCTTGGAGAATGTGATGATGATTTTATTTTTGATAATGAAATGATTGCCTTTGATTCTTTATAATGATTATAAAATCGGTGAAATATCTTGCCCTACAAAGTATTTTAAAGAAGCATCATCAATAAACTTTGTGCGTTCTTGCAAATACGGACTTGGTGTTCTTGCTGTAAGTTTGAAATACCGACTTGCAAAATGGGGATTGAAGTCCAAAATCTTTAAACCAGATGCGAAGAAATTGGACTTGGATACAGAGATTGAATATTATTTCAAATAATCTTTTTTTAATATTATTTCGTATCCTAAAACATCAAGAATATTTTGTGCATCACTGAATCTGATTTTGTCTTCATCAAATCTTTTTTGAAGCCTTTTGGGTTGTGTAGAAATCAAAGGTGCGATTTGTTCGATTGTCATGTTGTGTTTTTGCATAATGTTTAGTAGTTGTTGATTAATGTTCATACTATACCTTTATTTGTTATAAATTCTATAATAGAAGTTATAACACACTACAAGTTATAAGTCAATAAATATATACTTATAAATTATGAATAAGAACGAACTACTCAAAAAATTTGGCAAAAATGTTAAAATCGAAAGAGTTAAAAAAGATTTAACTCAAGAACAACTTGCAGAAATAATGGATATTTCACAAAACTATTTATCCAGTATTGAATTAGGCAAGGAAAATATGTCACTTGGAAAAGTTTTGGAACTGGCTCAATTTTTAGGAACAGATATTGAAAACCTTTTGAATTTCAAATAACAAAAACGACCTCTAACAGAGGTCGTTTTTTAAATCCTTTTTGTTTTGTTTTCACCCTTGGGCGGCTTACGTTGCAATTTTTATCGTCTACTGCGCCTCGCATTAAACGGTACCGCTCACAATCAAAGCGAAAAACGCGGTTTCCGCTTATGATTGTTCGTCTTTCGCACTTCGTGCTCATACCTCTGCTCGGCTTGCTAAAACGCGTTAGCAGGTTTCTTTTGAGCTGTAGCACCAGGGATTGATTGCCAGTTTGCTGCCATGATTTTTTTGAATGATTTCAATGCTGTGTCTTCAAGTTCGCCAAGTTCTTCAGCTTCCATAATCAATTCTCTCAATGGAAGCAATGCTCTTTGATCTCTAAGAACACCCAATGCAGCAGCTGCGCCTGCTCTTACTAATTCATTTTCAGAACGGTTTTTCATAACGTCAATCAATGCAGGAACTGCTTTTGTATCGTTTAATTTACCCAATGAAGTTACTGCATAAATTCTTACGTTTACCCATTCGTCATACAACATATTAATAATTTTATCAACAGCTTTTTTATTGCCGATTTCACCCAAAGCTCTTGTTGCATCGCATCTTACGTTAACTTTTTCGTGGTCTAAAGATTCGATTAAAGCATCAGTTGCAACATCGCCGATTTCGATTAATGCGTCAGTTGCAGTGATACAAACTTGAGGGTTTTCGTCGTTTAATGCTTCAACAAGAGGTTCAACAACGATTTCACCGCCCAAACGACCTAAAGCACGTGCTGCACGAACTCTTACGTCAACGTTTCTGTCTTCACGTAATGATTCAATTAAGTGAATTGTAGCTTTGCAGTCGCCTAATTCGCCAAGAGCGCGTGCTGCATATAATCTTACAGAACCGTTTTTGTCATGTTTCAATACTTCAATTAACGGCTCAACAGCTTTTGAATCACCCATTTCACCAAGAACACGTGCTGCATTATATCTAACTTTTTCAGAATTGCTTGTTTTTAAATCAACTAATAATTCATCAAAAGATTTTTTAACTTGTTTCTTTTTGCTGTTCACACTAATTGTCATTAAATTTTTCCTCCGACACAATATGATATTCCACTACACTTATGTTTTAATAAAAAATTTTGAGAATAAAATATTGCCTTTTTTACCTACTTTTGTTAAATTTTTTTAACAATTTGTATCTAGTGCAGTTATTTTTTAAGGGTAAAACTAACACTTATAATATTAATATAACATATTTTTTATATTTTGTGTTAAATCGGAACAAAATTTGCAAAAAACATGCTGTTTGTTTTTTTAAAATTTGTGCTCTTTCAATTATATTAACGCAAAATTCTTAATAAAAATTCACAATTATTACTCACTACAGATAGTAATAATAAACTCGCTGCCCATGCCAACCGTACTGTTTACAGTAATTTCACCTTTGTGCTTTTCGATAATCTTTGTGCAAATAGCCAATCCAAGCCCTGTTCCAACCCCTGAACTTTTAGTCGTAAAACCTGCTGTAAATATCTTGTCAAGCTCGTTTTCGGGTATTCCTCTGCCTGTGTCTTTTATCTTGACAACGAGATTTTTATTTTGAATTTCGGTTGTGATTGTAATAGTTCCTGAACCTTCAATTGCTTGGCAGGCATTAACCAGTATGTTCATAAATACTTGATTGAGCATGTTTGGAAAGCATTTCACCAAGGGGATTTTGCCGTAGTTTTTAATTACTGTAATTCGGTTTTTTGTTTCGTGTCTGATTAAGTCCAGTGTCAAATCCAGTTCTTTATTAATATCAGCTTCCTGTTGTTCAGCTTCATCAAGGCGGACAAATTTTTTCAGTGAAGTTACGATATTGCTGATTCTGTTTACGGCTTCTTTATCAACTTCATTTATATCTGTAAGCATTTCTTTTAAATCGGTGTCTTGTATTGAGCCAAGCAGTTTTGCGACTATTCCGTTATTTGATTTTATTGAGGCGACGGGAGTATTAATTTCGTGAGCAACACCTGCTACGAGCTGGCCGAGTGATGCCATTTTTTCCGAATTTATCAGTTGAATTTGAGTTTCTTTTAACTCTTTGATTGTCTGAACGTTCTTTTGATATAGTTCTGCGGTTGTAATTGCGTTTGATAATTGTGTTGAAATAGCTTCAAGAATTTCAATTTCTTCTGTTAGTTCTCGTTTTTGATAACTGAGTAAAACTATGATGCCTGTGAGGTTTTGGGCATGCCGAACAGGAACTGTTATTCTCATTACAGGTTGTTTAAAAGGTTTTGCGCCTATGTATTCCAACAAAACATTAGATACCGCAATTTCTTTTGTATCAATAGAATCAAAGTTATTTCAGTATTTGTTTCTTCGATTATAAAATTGTTACCTTCAGCTTTTGCATAGTATGCTTTAAATGCGCTGAACATTATTGCAAGTTCTTTTAAAGCTGATTTTATAATCTGTGACAGTTCAAGACTTTCTCTAATATTGTTGGAAACTTTGTTTATGAGTGCAATTCGGATTGCTTGACTTTGTGCTTTTTGTTTAATTTTTTGTAAATCCTGATTTTCTTCAAGAAGTTTGTTCATATTTTTCTTGAAGTTTTTCATTTTCTTTGTTAGCGTTTTGAAGTTTGTTTTGTGCGCTTACATCAGTAAAGAAAATTATTGTGTAATTTCCTTTTTTAACGGCTTGCAAGTCATAATAATAAATACGGTTTAATTCTGATTGATAAGAAATCCGTGCAAAAAAATCTTCTTTTGATGTGACTGCATGATAGATGGGGGAATAGATTTCGATATTTTCAGAATTAAGCGGGCAGATATCAAAGTTTGAGTTGTGGGAGAATTTTTTCAGGTTTGCAAAATCTTTAAACCACCTTTTGAAAGTATGGTTTCGATACACAACATCGCCTTTTTTATTAATAATTAATACAGCATCCCTAAACTGCCTGAAAAAATCAAACTTTTTCATAATAATATTATATTTCATTTATTGTTTTCTTGCAATTTACTTAATGTAATAAAATGTAAATATTATTGTTTTTATAGACAAAATTTTCTTTTTAGGTTTTTACTTAATAATGTCGAATAATAATGAAAGAAGGTAAAAATGATAACTAAAGTTGGGCCGAGACCGCAAGCAGTAAAATTAAATAATGTACAACATGCGCAAATTGACTTTGCAAAATTAAGACAAGCAGGGGTTAGATCTATTAATTTAGATGGTAAATATGTCAAATTTAACGGGGTGAATAAGAATTTTTTAATTTTTACCAGGGAAAGCGCGATGAAATTTATTAGAAATATTGCTAAATAAAAAACAGCCTCTATAAGAGGCTGTTTTTTTAGTTATTTAAGTTAAACACTTGCCAGTTCTTTTGCTCTTTCAAGCTGTAATGTGCAAGTTGTTACGTCACATACGCAAGATGGTCCAAAGTATTGGATTGCACCCGGGAATAAATATTTATCATTCATTGCCCAGTCTTCTCTGTTTTGTTCAAGTTGTTTGAACACAGGACCGTCAAGTTTTACCAATGCTTTTTGGATAACAGGTTTCATTTCGCCGTGGCGTTTTTCCATGTTCATCATCATTGTAAGAGGAATACCGCCTGCAATCCATTGATCAGCAGGTTGTGTAAGGTTTCTTACTGATGATAAGTAGCCTGTCAAGCCGAAATTGATTAATGCAAATGCGTTGTAACCCAATGAGTAGCAGTAATCAGCATCGAAGTTTGATGGGAATGCGCATCTTCCTTCGTAACCGAAGAAGTGAGATTGTGCATTGAATTTACCTGAGAAGCTTCCGTTAGCTTTCAATTCATCCAATCTTGCAGAAATCATTTCGATTAACAATTTTTCTGTTTCGATTTTAGAAACTTGAACGTTTCCGTGCGGGTCACGGTCTGCAAGTAATTGAGATTTAATCAATGCTGGAAGTGAGCTGTAAACTTTAGCATTTGAAGCATCAAGTCTGCTTTCAACAGCTTCAAAACTTACTGCAACGCCTTCTTTTTCCATTTTAGCCATAACGTCGTTCAAGTTAGAAATCATTGATTTCATTTCAGGAATGAACTCGATTAAGCCTTCAGGAACGATAGCGATACCAAAGTTTTTGCCGATTTCAGAACGTCTTACGATAATGTCTGTCATATAGCTGATAATGCTTTCCAAAGACATTTTCTTTTCTGCAACTTCTTCAGAAATCAAGCATACGTTTGGCTGTGTTTCCAAAGCAGTTTCCAAAGCTACGTGAGATGCAGAACGGCCCATAACTTTTACAAAGTGCCAGTATTTTTTAGCGGAGTTTGCATCACGTTCGATGTTTCCTATAATTCAGAATAAGTTTTTGTAGCTGTATCAAAACCGAAAGAAGTTTCGATATGTTCATTTTTCAAGTCACCGTCGATTGTTTTAGGACATCCGATAACTTGGATACCTGTGTTATTTTTAACAAACCATTCAGCCAAAAGTGCTGCGTTTGTGTTTGAATCGTCACCACCGATGATTACAACAGCAGAAATGTTTAATTTTTTGCAAACTTCTAAAGAAGATTTGAATTGTTCTTCTGTTTCAAGTTTAGTTCTGCCTGAACCGATAATATCGAAACCGCCTGTGTTTCTGTATGCGTTGATGAATTCATCTGTAAATTCAACATATTTACCTTCAATAATACCTGAAGGACCGCCTAAGAAACCGTAAAGTTTGTTAGATGAATTAGCGTTTTTTAAAGCGTCGTACAAACCTGCGATAACGTTGTGTCCGCCTGGAGCTTGTCCGCCTGAAAGGATTACGCCGACATTTCTAACTTCTGATGAGTTAGAAGATGATGTGTTTTTGAAAGTTACGACAGGTTTGCCGTAAGTATTTTTGAATAATTCTTGAATTTGTTCTTGATCTCTAACTGATTGAGTAGCTGAACCTTCTGCCATTTCAAGGCTGTTGATGCCTGAAGAAAGGCTTGAAGGAAGTTTTGGCTGATACTTTAATCTTTCGATTTGTAATGGTGAAAGTTTTTCCATATTCTCTTTCCTTATATTTAGTAATACGTGTACAACAATATTGTACAATAAAAAATAATTTTTTACATAATAAATATTATTGTTCCATCAACCAATATAGTACTTTCTTGTGCCGACAAAGTGCCTCAAAACTCGCCACACACTTCGTTCATTAATAATCTGTACGGCTCGCATTAAGGCGTGTAAACTCACTACGTTCAAACAATACACGCCTTTGTAGTTTTGTTCGCCTACAATTATTGTTCACTCCGTTATTGTGGCAGTCTGACTATTGGGTCGACCGTTAGCGGAACGAACAATCAATGTTTGCGAAACAACAACAAAACGAGTATTGTTTGACCGAAGGGAGTTTACTTATCTTAGGTTGAGCATTACTATTGATTAGTGAGTGTAGTGTAGGTCGAGAGTTTCTTTGCAGTACTTTCTTGTGCCGACAAGAAAGTACTATATTGGTTGATGGAACAATAATATTTATTATGAAAAATTTTATTTTTGTCATATTATAGATGTATAGGATTATAGGGAGAAAAAATATGACATTAAACAGAATTGGGATTGATGTTGGCGGAACTAATGTGAAAATTGCTCTTGTTAATGAAGAAGGGCAGATTATTTATTCAAACTCAGTTCCGACACGTGCAGAAATGGGTTATGAATTTACTGTCAGCAATATTAAACAGGCGATTTACGACCTTTTAAAAGAAACTAAACTTGAAGCTAAAGATATTGAAGGCATCGGTTTTGGTTTCCCTGGACAAGTTGATTATAAAGAAGGTATTGTAAGAAATGCTCCAAATATTCCGGGCTGGGTTGAAGTTCCTATCGCAAAAATATTTGAAGAAGAATTTCATATTCCGACACGTGTTGACAATGATGTAAGATGTGCAGCTTTGGGCGAACTTAACTATGGCGCAGGCAGAGGCTGTGAAAACCTTATTTGTATTACAGTCGGCACAGGTATCGGTTCAGGCTTGATTGTTAACGGAAAACTTGTCCGCGGTGCGTCAAACGCGGCAGGTGAAATCGGTCATATCAAACTTCAAATGCATGACGGCCCTATTTGCGGATGCGGTGACACAGGCTGTATGGAAGCTTTTGCGTCAGGCCCTGCAATCGTTGCTATGGCAGAAGATTATATTAAAGGCGGAAAATCTACAAAATACCGCGAAATGGCAAACGGAACGCCTCTAACTCCGTATATTGTGTGTGAAGCGGCAAAAGCAGGCGACCCTGTTGCACAGAGAATTTTCGCGATAATGGGTGAATATATCGGAATTGGTATGGCAGGTGTTGTAAACCTTCTTAATCCCGAAAAAATTATTATCGGAGGCGGAGTTGCAGATGCAGGTGACATACTAATCAAACCGCTTGTAGAAACATTGAAAAAGCGCGCAATGAAAATTGCAGGTGAAACAGTTGAAGTTGTTCATGCACAATTGGGCAACACAGCAGGTGTTATCGGCGCAAGCTTATTGATTGAAAGTTAGAAATGATATACTTTTTTTACGGCGAAGAAGATTTTGATATAGAAAATGAAATCGGGAAACTTAAAAAAGGGCTTGATAAAAATTTCCTTGAAATGAGTTTCAAAACCTTTGATAATCCTAAGTTTCCCGACTTAATTTCTATTCTGCGCTCTCAGCCTATGATGTTTGGCAAAATGCTTATTATAATCAATTGCCTTGATTATTTTTCAAAAACTTTTGAAGATAAAGAGATGAAACAAATTGAACAAGCGCTTGAAGATAATAACGAAAACCTTGACATAGTCTTTGTTGCACAGCTCCCGAGAGGTGAGGGCAAAAAACTCGACAGCCGTAAAAAATTCTTTAAACTTCTTTCAAAACAAAATGCTAAAGAATGCGCTGTAATTCCGACTTACAAAACTGCAGAGCTTGAAGGAAGGATTACAAAAATCGCTAAAGATAAAGGGGTTAAGCTTGATAAAGATGCGATGACCGCACTGATTTCTCAAATCGGGAACAATCTTCGCCAGATTGACAAAGAACTTGATAAACTTAAGCTTTTTGCGTATCCGAAAGATGTTGTAACAGCGCCTATGGTTCGCGAAATTTGTATTTCTAACGAGGATTTGTTTGCTTTTTCGGATTTCTTGATGGAAAACCGCAAAGATAAAGCTCTTTTGGAATACAGCAGACTGCTTGATACGCGTTATCCTTTGGAGATTTTGTCGACTTTGCAGACAATGTTAAGACGTTGGATTATTTTGAAATCAAAAGCCAAAAGCGCAAGTTCAATGGAGCTTTCAAGAATGACGGGAATGCATGAGTATGTTGTAAAACTCAATTTGCAAAAGCTCAAAAATACTAATTTGAAAGATTTGGTGAGGTTAAAACAAAGCCTGACTGATGCTGAATATCGGATTAAGTCAGGGCTTGCGCTTGATGTTGAAAAAGAGGTGGAAAATGCCCTATTCAGATAATTATCCTTTTTTAACCAAATATTTTACATCGGGTGTGAACAGCGGTAAAATGGCTCATTGTATTTTGTTTTACGGCTCTGATATTGATGCGCAGTATAATCTGGCGCTTGAAATTGCCAGAATGCTTAACTGCAAAGGTACTCACACGCCAGAATGCGGATGTTTAAATTGTAATTGGATTAGGGAAAATAAACACCCTGCAGTTATGACGATTTCAAAGGTTGATAACAAACCTGCTGATGATAATTCTAAAACGGTTATTTCTATTGAGCAGGCAAGAATGATTAAAAATGATTTGCTTGTAACCTCTGATTATCACAGGGTTTTAATCTTTTGTGACCGCGATAAGGAAGGTAATATTCAAGGATTAAATCAACAGGTTTTTCAGGCAGATGCGGCAAATGCTCTTTTGAAAACATTTGAAGAACCGCCTGAAAATACGACTTTTATCTTTTTAACAAAAGATAAATCCGATATGATTACGACTGTTGTTTCGCGCGCGCAGAGTTTTTATGTGCCTTCAATGAAGGATGATGAACGTGATTTTTCGCTTGTAAAAGATGCAATGGATGGCTATTTGGAACTTGAACGCGGGGAAGTTTTGGATTTTAATGATAAAATTCTTGAAATTGCGAAAATGACCGATGCTCAGGAAGTTTTTACTCAGATGCAAAATTATATTGAAAATATTTTGCGTTCAAACCTTGATAATATGGCGCTGAAAGTTAAATTGATTGCGGATATGAAGGCTATTGAGCAGGCAAAAAAAGAAAACCGCCTGAATATGAATATTCAGACGATTATTGAAACTTTAAGTTTTAAGCTTATATTATAAACTTTCCGTTTTCATAGATAAGAGTGTCATCGGCATATATTTTACCGCCGTTTTTCATGTTCTTAATCATGTCCCAGTGAAGTCCTGAAACGTTTTTACCGCCTGTTTCGGGGTAAGATGCACCGACTGCCATGTGTATTGATCCGCCGATTTTTTCGTCAAACAGAATGTTTCCTGTAACTTCTTGGATTTCATCGTTTGTGCCGATTGCGATTTCACCGATGCCTTTAGAGCCTTCGTCCATATAGAACATAGCTTCCAGATAATCTCTGCCCGTTTCAGCTTCAAATTTCACAATCTGCCCGTTTTCTATCCATAAATGAACACCTGTTGCGCTGTTTCCTCGGTAGTTTTGAGGGAAATCAAAGTAGATTTCGCCGTTAATATCGTTTTCAACAGGAGATGTGAAAACTTCACCGTCAGGATAATTGTTTAAACCTGAACAGCTAATCCATTTTCTGCCTTCAACACCAAAGGTTATATCTGTTTTTTCGCCTACAATTCTAACTTTTTTAACGCCGTTCAAATAGTTTGCCCATTTGCTTTGTTTTTCATCAAGTTCTCTCAATTTTGCAACAGGGTCGTCCAAATCAAGGTAGCAGGATTTGAATAAGAAATTCTGCATACTCGTCATAAGACATTTTAGCTTCCTGTGCAAGTGCGTGTGTCGGAACATCTGCCACAACCCAAGATGCTTCGCCTTTTGCCGAACGTTCCATAAGAGTTTTTGACAAGCCTTGTGATGCTTTTGAACGTCTTGAAAGTTTTGCTAAATCAGCACGTGCCATATTTTTTGTATTCATGGGTGCACCGATTGAGATAAATTTATCGATTGTTTTATATTCAAGTTCAATAATCGGGTCGATATAATCCAATTGCTCATCAGAAGCGTATTTGATAAAAATATCAGAAAAATCTTCAAAAGAAGTTCTCATAATCGGATGTCCGCCTTTTTCGATTACTCGTTTATAAACAGCTTTTACCAAATCTTTTGCATAAATGCTTGTTGCTCTGATTTGTACCAAATCACCTTTTTGAACATTTGTTGAATAATCAACCAAAACTTCTGCATATTTGTCCCAAATTGATTTTTGCATAATAATCCTCCTTTATTATTAAAAGCGCTATTTACAAAGTCGAAAAATGTTGATAACAACTTTAAATAGCGCCTTATAATTAACCTTTGTGGCGGGTGAAGCGGCTACGCTTCTTCTAATGATTCATGTCCTGATTTATGTGATTTTAAAAGCACACCGCGTTTTGATGATTGAATAAATTCAATCATTTTTTCAATATATTCATTCATAGGAATTTCTGCTTTAATTTTTTCAATAGCTTGAGTTGTATTGTATTCTTCTGAAATCAATAATTTGAAAGCTTCGTTTGTAGCTGTTCTAACTTCTTGAGAAACACCGCGGCGTTTCATAGCAATTACGTTCAAGTCCGCGTGGAACAGGAGGTCTGCCTTCGCCTTTTGAGTATGGAAGAATATCTTGACGTGATGCTGAGAATCCGCTGATAATTGCCATATCACCGATTCTGATATTTTGGTGGAATACGCTCATTCCGCCAACAAATGCACCGAAACCAACATGAACGTGACCGCCTAATGTTACAAGGTTTGCTAAAATTACCTGATCATCAAGTACGCAGTTATGTGCAACGTGAGAACCAACCATTAATAAACATTTTTTACCGATTCTTGTTGTAAAATCTCCGCAAGCTGCACCTCTGTGAATAGTTACGTTTTCTTTGATAATTGTGCCGTCACCGATTACAACTTTTGTAGGTTCACCTTTGTAGCCCAAATCCTGAGGTTCTGAACCGATTGTTGCAAACGGAGAAATTGTACAATCTTCACCAATTTCGGCAAACTCAATATGAGCGTTTGAAATTACTCTTGTTCTTGCGCCGATTGTTACGTTTTCTCCTATAACTACATATGGTCCGATAATTGCATCATCAGCGATTTTTGCTGACGGGTGTATAATTGCGGTTTTGTCTATACTCATTTTTTTATCCTCTCTCTATAAATTTAATTATAGTACAAAGAAAAAGGGTATAATAATATTTTTATATTATTTTAATATGAATTGACTGTATAGTTTTGCACTTTCATAAGCTTCGTTAAGAGATGTATTGACAATGTTGATCAATCTTTGATTTTTACTTTCTGCAGCTAGTTGAGCCAAAAGAAGAAAATCATCACGTGCTTCTTCTGTTGTTTGGACAGTATATCCATTTGCAGTTCTATTGCGATAGATTATTCCCTTTAAAAGTATTTCAAAATCTTGTTCGTTACGTGTTGGTTTACGCTTTGATAAATTTTTAAAATGCTCAACCATTTTGAGTATTGATATTTGATAGGTATCTGCCATTAAATCATTGATGCCTTTAATATCTGTATGTTGAGTGAATATTTTACTGCTTTCTTCATCAATCCAGCTTTTTTGTGTATAGGGGTTGTATTTGGTGTCAAAATCAAGTGTACCTGGTTTTACGCCTGCTTTTTTTTCTATATACCTGATAATTTCATCAGGACAAAGTCTTATCATAAATACGGTTTCGTTTTCTTCTTTAACCTTTTTCCAGCCGTAGTCCATAGCTTTAGACCATGATTTTTTTGCCCAAGGGTTTGCGCCCCAGAATTCTCCCATAGTTTTGGATTGTTCTTTCGTCATTGAAACAGGGTTTTCCGGATCAAACATTGGAACTTTTTTGCCTTTGAAAAATCTAATCATTGCTTTTCTGATATTTTCACCGCTTGTTATACTCCAGGCTTTTTTTAGTACACGGCTTAATTCTTCAGCGCGTTCGGGATTTTGTCTGTAAAATTCTTTGCTTCGTTCAGACATTTGATAAACAGCTTCAGGATTTTCCTGATGAAAACGTTTCAAACCTTCTGAAATTCGTTGTTTATGCTGTTCGGAAAGTGGACCGCGAGGAATGTGAACCGGTTCGCCTGATTCCAGTTGAGCGCGTCTGTCAAGAGCTTGAAGGCGTTTTTCTGTCATTTCAGCAGTTAAACGTTCGTTATATTGAGGGTCTGAGAATTTTAAATAATGACCATAATCTTGACTTGCTCTTGGAATACCTAATTTTTTCATTGTGTGGTATAAATCAGTTCCTCCTGCATAGTGTTTTAAATCATTTAGAGAGAAGCCTTCGCCCCAGTAGAGTTTTATTAATTGTATTGACAAGTCTTCATCATTATCAAAGTATTCCAATTCGCCTTTTTGAAATCTGTCGATAAATGAACCTTCTTTTGGGTTCACACTAGCTTGCAGGGATAACATCTTCAAATTCCGGAAATTTTGCTTTAATTTCATCAAGAGTAAAGCAGTCTTTAAGGCTTGAAAAATATTTTTTGTGAACAGTTATAAGTGTTTCTTTTGCTTTGTTACCTTCTTCAAGTGCAAATCCCACCCATTCTCGTATATTTGGCGGGTAAATTCCGGAGTTTTTTCCTGCCAGTATATCTAATTTTTTTACTGTTTCTGCAAGGTTAAGACTTGCTCCGCCAGTAAAAGCTAAGTACTGCTGTGTTGTTGGAAGTTTCCCCTCATATTGCGGTAATGTTTGATTTTGTTGGGGTTTAGTCTGATATCTGTTATATGTTTGTGTTAATCGGGGTTGTATATTTGTAATTCTCATATTATTCCTCCGATGTATATAAAATCCGTGAAAAAATTTTTTTGCTAATAAAAAATCCCCTTAAGGGGATTTTTTTATTTGAATGCGAATGTCATATCAGCTTCTACGCAGACTTTGCCGTCTACTTTTCCGACACCGTGAGCTTTGCAGATAGGACCTTTTACCTTTGTAACTTCGATTTCCATATCAAATCTGTCGCCGGGGCGGACAATGTTTTTAAATCTTACACCGTCTACTCCTGCATAAAGTGTCAATCTGCCTTTGTATTCAGGCATTGTCATCAAGATAGGTGCTGAACATTGTGCCATAGCTTCTAACTGTAATACGCCAGGCATAATAGGGTTGTTAGGGAAGTGACCTTGGAAAAATCCTTCGTTCATTGTCATGTTTTTGTAGCCTTTAGCGTATTTACCCGGTACGCATTCTGTAATTCTGTCTACAAGTAAGAACGGATAACGGTGAGGAATCATTTCCATGATTTCCATAATGTCAAAGCTTAAAGCTTCTGTTTTAGTTTCTTCTGTCATTTTTCTCTCCTTATATTTCTATTAATTTATCTTTTAATATTTTTGCCACTTTTACATGAACTGCATGCCCTGCCTCTTTTACGAGTATTTGGCATTTTAGATTTAGCGGGTTTACACCTGTTAAATACAAATCACCGATTAAATCCAGAATTTTATGTTTGATAGGTTCGTTTTCCGAACGAGGGTCTGATGTATAGCCTTCGTCTGTCAAACCTAAAGTGTTTTCAATAGTTACACCTTGTGCAAAACCAAGCATTTGATATTTTTTCAAATCTTTGTAAAATCCGAAAGTTCTTGCTTCAATAATTTCCTGCTGGTTTTTCGGATTGTACGCAACCCAGCGTCTTGTCAAATCTTTGTGGTCATAATTTACCGCATAAGAAATATAAAGTTCGTCAGACGGTAAGATTACAAGGCTTGTTTTGCCGTTTAAGGTAATAAACGGGTTCTGAAACGGTGTATTGTTTTGGTTTTGAAAAGAAATGTTTTTCAATACCCGCTTTTTTAAAAAGTTCCACCCATTCTTTTGAACTTCCGTCAAGTGCCGGAACTTCTGTTTCATCCATATAAATATCAATACTGTCAATTCCGCAGAAAGCCAACGCTGCTGAGAGGTGTTCTGTAAGCATAGCGGAATTTTTTTTGTTTTTTCCCATTACGACACAGTGGTCAGTTGCAAGAACATTTTCAACTGTCGCTTCAAATACATCATCACCGACAAAGTAGCGGATTTTCCCCTCTTTTGACGGAACAAATCTAACAGTACACGGCTTGTTTTTCATCAAGCCGTTACCTGTTATTGAAATTTCCTTAAGAATTGTGGTCATTATTAATATTTTCCTCAAATTCTCTTAAAAGCGGTTCATATTTTCTGAATTTTGCAAAGATTTCCTGAGCATCTTTCATTGTTTTCAACTGTTTGATGAAATCTTTTCTAGGCATTGCAGGAATACCTACAACGATTGATTTTTCAGGGAATGATTTTGTAACCCCTGCTTTTGCGGTAATAATTGTATCAGAACCGATTTCGATATGGTCTGCAAGACCTGCCTGACCTGCGATAACAACTCTGTCGCCGATTACACAGCTTCCTGCAATACCTACTTGAGATACGATTAAACAGCCTTCGCCGACTTTACAGTTGTGACCAATCATAACAAGGTCATCGATTTTTGTATTGTCGCCGATTGTTGTGTTTTCGATTGTTCCGCGGTCGATTGCTGTATTAGCGCCGATTTCTACGTTGTTGCCGATTACAACAGAACCGATTGAAGGGATTTTAAAGATTACGTGTTTTGAATTTGTTTCTTTAATTTCGCCGTCTTTTCTTGCTTGTTCAATGTTGTCAGGATTTTCTGTAACAAAGCTGAAACCGTCAGCGCCTAAAGATACGCCGTGGTGAAGGATTACGTCGTTGCCTACTTTAACTCTGTCGCCGATATTTACGCCTGCGTGGAACAAGCAGTTTTTACCAACTACAGCTCCGCCTCCAACGTAGCAGTTAGCTAAGATTTTTGTATTGTCGCCGATTACTGCATCATGAGAAATTACAACATTCGGGCCGATTTGAACGTTTTCGCCTAATTTTGCAGTTTCATGAACTGTTGCTGTCGGGTGAACTCCTTTGTTTACTTCCGGTGCAACGTAGAACATATTTAACAAGTTTCATCATTGCAAGACGAGGTCTTTCAACTTCGATAGTTGTAAGGTTAGGGATTTGAACTCCTAAAGGTACAAGTGCTGCTTTTGCTTTTGATTTTGCTAAGTTTGCGATTTCTTCTTCGCCCAAAGCAAGAGCAAGTGTGTTTTCATCTGACAATAATGGAGGTGCAATTTGTGTGATTTTTGCATCTTCAACTTTAGTCAACATACCTTCTGTGATATGTGTAATTTCTTCTAATGTAAAAGTTGGCATATTTATTACTCCTTATTTATTTTATGAATTAATTTTTTCAATTGTTTTTGTAGTTGATTTTCCTTCGACAAATTCTATAAATTCAACCTTTGTGTTGTTTTTAATCATAATGTCTGCTTCAGGAAGTGTTTCCATCGTGTAGTCCGCGCCTTTTGTATAGACATCGGGTTTCATTTCATCCAAGAGATTTCTCGGACTGTCTTCATCAAATAATACCACATAATCCACACATTTCAAAGCGCTTAATATTTCTGCGCGATCTTCTTCACAATTAATCGGACGTGTCGGGCCTTTAATTGAACGGACAGACTTGTCGGAATTTAAAAGTACTATTAAGTAATCTCCGAAAGTCTTTGTCTTTTCAAGGTAGCGGACATGACCGACGTGAAGTATGTCAAAACAGCCGTTGGTTGTTACGACTGTTTTACCTTGATTGTGAATTTTGTTAATTAAATCTTTAACTTCTTCGCGTTTGATAAGCATTAGAAAAGTCCCATTTCGATTACTTTTTGACAAATTCTTACAGTATTGAGCGCTGCTCCGATTCTTAAATTATCAGCAACGCACCAGAGTGAAATACCGTTTTTGAAAGCCAAGTTGCGGCGGATACGTCCGACAAATACAGGGTCAACGCCTGATGCGTCGCGGGTTGTCGGATATTCAAAGTTTTCGGGATTGTCGATAACTTTGATGCCGAATGAGTTTTCCAAGATTTCGCGAACTTCATCAGGTGTTATGTTTTCTTCAAACTCAATATCAACAGCTTCGGAGTGGCCGTTAAATACAGGAACGCGTGCTGCTGTGCAGGAAATTGGTGTTTCTTCATCAAGGTGAAGAATTTTTTTAGTTTCGTTCACAACTTTCATTTCTTCTTTTGTGTAACCGTTTTCGCAGAAAACGTCAATTTGCGGGATTACGTTGAAAGAAATCGGTTTTTTAAAACATTTATTTTCAAAACTTTCGCCTGCAAGGTTTGCTTTTGTGTCATCGCGAAGTTCGTTGATTGCAGCTAAACCTGCGCCTGAAACAGCCTGATAAGTTGATACAATAAGTCTTTTGATTTTTGCTTTTTCGTGAAGCGGTTTCAAAACAAGCATCAATTGTGAAGTTGAGCAGTTAGGGTTTGCGATAATACCTTTGTGTTTTCTCAAATCTTCGTCGTTAACATAAGCGATTACAAGCGGTACATCTTTTTCCATTCTGAAAGCTGATGAATTGTCAATTAGTACTCCGCCGCGTTTTACGATTTCGGGAGCGAATTTTTGAGAAGTAGAACCGCCTGCAGATGCAAGTACAATATTTACGCCGTCAAAGCTTTCGGGTTTTGCTTCTTCTACGGTGTAGGTTTTGCCTTGAAATTCAAGTTTTGTGCCTGCTGATTTCGGGCTTGACAAAAACTTGATTTCGTTGAAGTCGATTTTCAATTCGTCAACGATTTTTGTAATCTCTCTGCCTACAACTCCTGTAGCGCCTAATATTGCAATGTTTGGTTTTCTCATCTTCCATCTCCTTATTATAAGAAGATTATATCATAAATAATTTTATTTTTTTGTTTTAGCTTCTTTACAGCTTTTTGCACCAAACCAGCTTAAATCATCAATACAATGAAGATAATCCATATTTTCGTTATATATGACCCAGGCTGTGCAGTGAACGTGATTATCTCCGCATTCTCTTTTGAACGCATTATCAACCACATTTTTATCATCAACAAAAAATTTATCTCTATATGTTCCGTAAGGAACTACTTTATCTTTGTATATATCAAATAAAAAACTTTGATTAATATTTTTGTTATTGCCGCTGAGATCTACTCTAAAACCACCGCATGGTGATGCACTATTTTGTTCACAAGTTTTTATACTTAGTTGTGGCAGGGAAATAGAAATTCCGTCTTGGAGAGTATATGTGCTTGAATGTTTATTATATTTTCGTCCGGTATAGTATTTAAGCACGATTTCCATAAAATCAGCTTTACCTTTTTTAGCGTCATCAGTAAAGTCTGTCTTGTCATCAGTCCAAACTGTATCGGCAAGTCCCCAATTGTCGATTGTGCCATATTCGTTAACTGCCATTTGGTATGCTTGTGAAAACGAACTGTAAAATTTTTTTAGTTTAGTAACTACAATTTTTTCTTTTTGTTGTGCAATTAATGACGGCATTGTTATCGCAGCAACAACCCCAATGATGCCCAATGTAATTAAAACTTCAGCTAAAGTGAAAGCTCGGGGGGGGGGCATTTCTGAGAAATATTTCTTAACATAATAGTTTACCTCCTATAATATATTCTCTAACCCGTAAACAAAATCATTTTTTTCGGCAACATGTTTTACTGCAAGCAAAACGCCGTCCATATAACATTTTCTGTCCATTGAATCGTGTCTGATTTTGAAAATTTGACCTGATGAACCGAAAATTACTTCCTGAGATGCGATATAACCGGGCATTCTCACAGAATGGATTTGGATATCAGAGTATGATGTTCCGCCTCTTGAACCTTGAATGGTTTCTGTTTCTGCGCAGTTACCTTTTTTGAAAGTTTCTTTTGCTTCTGACATCATCAACGCAGTTTTAATCGCTGTACCTGACGGCGCATCTTTCTTTTGATTGTGGTGAAGCTCGATGATTTCTGCATTATCAAAATATTTTGCCGCCTGCTGTGCAAACATCATCATCAAAACTGCCCCTGTAGAAAAGTTTGGAGCAATCAAGCATCCTGTATTTTTTTCTTCGGAAAGTCTTTTTAATTCTGCAATCTGTTCATCAGTCAAAGTCCTGTTGTGCCGATTACGATTTTTATTCCGTTATTCAAGCAGTAAAGTGCGTTTTCATAAATTGACTTAGGCTGTGTGAAATCAACCAATACATCAATTTCTTCAACCCTGTGAGCTTCTTCAATCGTATGATACATACTGTCTGACGCTATGTCGATTTTTGCAATAAGTTCTGTATCAGGGCAATCTGTTACTGCCTGACAAACTTCCTGTCCCATTTTTCCTAATGCTCCGCATACTGCTACTTTAATCATAATTTTTCTCTCCTTGTTATTTTTATGATACCATAAAAAAGTAAATTTTTATAAGGAGAGAAGATTATGGCAGATGCAAAAATTTTAGCAACTATTGAAAGAAGCGACACTGAACAATTACAGATTTCTGTAAGTGAATACAAAGGCAGAAGCTATTTAAATATGAGAATATTCTATACAACAGATGAAGGTGCAACATGGCTTCCGACTAAAAAAGGTGTTACTTTTGCTCCTGATCAGTTGGATTTGTTGGAAGAAGCTATTCAGGCTGCTCGTCAAGAATTTATGGCTGAGGAGTAGGCGAAGCCTACCCTCCCACTTGGACTAATTAGTAACTTTAAAGGAGAACTTTTGAGTAAGTACGCTCTCGCTCTTGTTAATATCAAAGGTTTGGGGGTTAAGACATTCAGTTATCTTATCCCTGATGAGATGAAAGATAAAATCCAAATCGGACAGGCAATTCTTGTTCCGTTTGGACGACAGGGGTTTGTGAATGCTTTTTGTGTGGGGTTTTCAGATTATTTACCGGGGGATTTTAAGGTTAAAAAAATCAACAAAATCCTTGATGAAACCCCGCTTTTTTCACTTGATTACTTAAAACTTTTGGAATGGGTTGCAAACTATTACTGCTGTGATTTGGTAACAGTTTTGAACGCTGCAATTCCTATGAAATTAATAGAAAAAGCATCCAAAACAGAACAATTAGTTGAGTTTGTCACATTTGACGGGGCGACTAAACGCCAGATGGAAGTTCTGGAACTTCTTAAAAAATCAGGCAAGATGCCTTTGATTTTGTTTGAAAAATATGCAAAAACAACTCGCGCAACGATTAAAAAACTTGAAACTCTCGGTTGTGTAAAACTTTATCAGGAAGAATTGTACAGAAACCCGCTGGATATTTTGCAGATTACTGAGCGTGAACCTCTGTTTGAACTTTCAGGCGAGCAGAAAAAAGTTTACGAAGGTATAGCTAAGAAAAAAGAAGGGCAGATTTTACTCCACGGGGTTACCGCGTCGGGGAAAACAGAAGTTTATTTCAAACTTATTGACGACACAATTAAGGCAGGGAAAAATGTTCTTTTTCTTGCGCCTGAAATTGCTCTTGCCTCTCAATTAACAAAACGTCTTGCAAAAAAATTCGGCACTGAAGATGTTGCAATCTGGCACAGCAGTATTTCTGACGGCGAGCGGTATGATGTTTGGCAAAAATTGTACAAAAATGAGATTAAAATTCTTGCAGGTGCGCGTTCTGCAGTTTTTGCCCCTTTACAGAATATCGGACTTATAATAATTGATGAGGAGCACGAAAGTGCTTACAAACAGACAACTCCCGCTCCGCGTTATGATGCAAAAACTGTTGCAAGAAAGCTTTCGGAGTTTCATAAATGTCCATTGCTTTTAGGTTCTGCAACTCCTGATATTTCATCTTATTATAGAGCAGTAAACGAAGGAAATCTTTTTGAGCTTAAAAACCGTTATAATAATGCGAAAGTTCCGCCTGTATCGGTTATAAATATGCAGGAGCACGGGCGTGCAGCGTATAAAAACGTTATTTCAATCCCTATGCAGACCGAGATCAAAGAAACTCTTGAAAAAGGTCAGCAGGTAATTTTACTTATAAATCGACGCGGATTTTCAACATTTACTCAATGTCAGGCATGCGGTCATGTGATTGAGTGTCCGAATTGTGCAATTCCTATGATTTGGCACGCAAAAGATCAGATGCTTAAATGTCACTATTGCAATCATGTTGAGTATTTCCCCGAATTCTGTCCCGAATGCGGTTCGGATGCTTTGAAAAACAGCGGAACGGGAACGCAAAAAATTGAGCAATATATAAAAGATATTTTCCCTGATAACGTAATTGAGCGTATCGATAGCGATATTTTAACCAGAAAAGGCGAGCACATAAGGCTTTTAGAACGTTTTCAGCGTAAAGAAATTGATATTTTAGTCGGAACGCAGATGATTGCAAAGGGTTTGGATAACCCGAACGTTACGCTTGTCGGTGTAATCTCTGCTGATGCAAGTTTTAACCTTCCCGATTTCAGGGCATCAGAACGAGGTTTTCAGCTTTTGACACAGGTTGCGGGACGTGCAGGACGCGGTGAGTTTTCGGGAAAAGTTTTGTTCCAGACTTACAATCCTGATTTTTATGCGCTTGCAAGTGCAAAAGAACAGAATTACAATGAATTTTACGATACGGAAATTGCTGCGCGCGAGGAATTTGATTACCCGCCTTTCAGCCAAATTGCAAGATTGGTTTTAAGTTCGCAAAATAATTTTCGTGCCGAAAAATCTGCGCAGGAAATTGCACTGCGTTTATGTATGATGATTGAAAAATTCGGAATCTCAGAGCGTTTGGAAGTTCTAGGGCCGACACCGTGTGTAATCGAACGTATCAATAGTCAATATCGCTTCCAAATCCTCATAAAAAACAAACTTGGTCAAAAAGGTCACCAGTTTATTTCAAGTTTTTTAAATAAAATTACTCTGCCAAAAGATATCAAAATGGTTATTGATGTTGACCCGCTAGACATCTTATAACATAAAATATGTTATCAGAAGCAAAACAAGATGTAATAAACATCTTATTGCTACTTTCTTGTTGTTTCGCAAACATTGATTGTTCATTCCGCTAACGGTCGACCCATCAGTAGAATTGCCACAATAGCAAAATGAACAACAAGTTGTTAGTGAATTTCGCGTGTGGCGAGTTTTGTGGAACTTTGTCGGCACAAAGTTCCCGCTGCCCGCGCAGGACATAATACAAAAATCAATTAAGTTTTTGCAAAACTCAATGTGGCGGGTCGAGCGGCACGGTCGATAACATATTTTATGTAAAATTAATTATTGATATAATTTTTAGTTTTTTCTCGAACTTCTTTGTCAATTGCAAAAATCTCGTCAATTGTCGGATTTTTGATAACTTTATGCTCATCACACATTTTTTTGGTGATTTGATAAATGTCATAAAGTTTGATTTTGCCGTCCAAAAATGCAAATACAGCTTCTTCATTTGCTGCATTAAGGCATACTGTTGCTGTTCCGCCGAGTTTTCCCATATCATAAGCCAATTTTAATGTCGGGAATTTGTCAAAATCAGGTTTTTCAAAATCTAATCTTGCGATTTCTGAAAAACTGAAACTTTTTGATTTAATGCCTTCAAAGCGTTCCGGATAAGTTATTGCGTACTGGATTGGAATGTGCATACTCGGCAAGCCGATTTGTGCAATTACACTTCCGTCTTTGTATTCAATCGCAGAGTGCACAATACTTTGCGGGTGTACTACAACATCAATTTTGTCGTAATCAAATCCGAAAAGGTGATGCGCTTCAATGATTTCCAAACCTTTATTCATCAATGTTGCGCTGTCAACGGTAATTTTTTTACCCATATTCCATCTCGGGTGTGCAAGCGCCTGTTCTACTGTTGCATTTTGCATATCCTCAACGGATTTTTTAAGGAATGGTCCGCCTGATGCTGTGATAATAAGTTTTTCAACCTGATTAATATCTTTTATGCACTGGTGGATTGCGCAGTGTTCGCTGTCAACAGGAATATGTTTACGCCGTATTTTTTAGCTTCAGCCATAACAATATCACCTGCCATTACAAGTGTTTCTTTGTTGGCAAGGGCAATGTCAATACCGTTTCTGATTGCCGTAAGTGTCGGTCTTAAGCCGATTTTGCCGGAGCACGCAACGAGGATAATATCATTTTCCTTATCGGAACAAATTTTTTCCAAACCTTCTTCGCCAAGACAAGTATATCGCGGTTTGAATTTTTCTGCCTGTTTTGCTAAAAGCTCTTTATTATGACCGCCTGCAAGTGCGATAATCTCGAATTTATCCTGTAATTTTTCAATTACTTCCAACGCCTGAGTTCCGATAGAACCGGTTGAACCTATAATGCTTATTTTTCTCTTCATAAAATTATTATAACTCAAACAAAACAGCTACAAAAAAAGAGCCCGAAGGCTCTTTTTTATGCTTTAATTTCTTCTGTAGAATTTAACGGTTTGCTGTCGCTTACGTATGCCGATAATTGTTTCAGTGCCGGTTTGTAAGCGTTGATTGTTGCGTTACCGCCAAGACATCCGCCTTGACAAGCCATTACTTCAATCAAGTTTCCTAATTCGCACATTCCGTTTTTAGCGTATTTTTTCAAATCTCGGATAGTTTGTTTGTTCAAACCGTCGATAACTACAGGATGAAGAGGAATTTCTTCAGGAACTTGTGTTGCTACAGCTTCTGCAACACCGCCGATTACTGCATATTTTCTTGCTTCTGCTGAAGCTTCTGTTTTAAATTCACTGCTTTCGCATTCTGCAACTTGAATTCCGTGTGCAATAAACCAAGCACCTACTTCTTCGTAGTTAAGAACATAGTCTACGTTAGGATTTTTCAATGCTTCACGACGTTTTGCAACGCAAGGTGAGAAGAATACTGTAACTGCATCAGGGTGTTCTTTTTTTACGATTTCTGCAGTGTAGTACATTGGAGTTTTTGTATCTGATCTGAATGGTTTCAATTCAGGAATATGTTTGTCAACAAGTTCGTTGTAACCTGCACAGCAAGATGTTGTCATAAATTCTGCACCGTGTTCAAGTCTTTCAACAAATTCAGCAGCTTCTGTTTTTGTTGTAATATCTGCACCTTGTGCAACTTCATAAACATCAGCAAAACCGAGGTTTAAAATTGCTTGTCTTAATTGTTGAGGTGTGCAAGGTAATTGACCCATAATTGCCGGAGCAACCATTGCAATTACTTTTTTACCTGCTTTAATATTTTTCAAAACATCAATAATTTGACTTTTTTCGTGAACTGCGCCAAACGGACATGCTGCAACGCATTTTCCGCAAGAAATACATTTTTCAAAATCGATTTGTGCAGAACCGTCATCACCTTTTGCAATTGCACCTACAGGGCAAGCGCTTTCGCAAGGTACGATGATTTTTTGGATTGCTTGATAAGGACAAACCTGAGCGCACATTCCGCAATTTTTACATTTTTCAGGGTCGATAACTGATTTTCCGTTAACAACTTTTATCGCGCCGAATTTACAAGTGTTTTCGCAAGGTCTTGCAACACAGCCTTGACAAAGGTCAGTTACGTAAATTCTTGAAGGTACACAGCCTTTGCAAGCTGTTGTTAAAACTGTTAAAGGATTTTCTTCAGGTTGTTTTCTGTCTAATGCTTTTTCGGCAACTGAAGATAACAAAGTGCTGTCATCAGTTTCTTCAATAGAGCATCCCAAACCTGCGATTGCGCGGTCGCGTAAAATTGCGCGTTCTTTATGAATACAGCATCTGTAAGGTACTTCGTGACCTTTCGGACGCATATCATAAGGGATTAATCTTGTGTTTTCTTCGAAATTGTCACTCAAAAAAGATCTGATAAGTCTTACCAAAATCTCTCTTTTTAAGTGTGATGTCTGTTTAGGGGTATTTATTGCCATTTCTTAACTTCCTTCTACTTTTAATATCACCTTAACAGAATTATTGCATAAACATGAAAATTTTTCAAAAAGCATATGATTAAAGATTTTTGAAAATATCTTTAAATGAAACGTCTAAGGCTAATTTTAAATAAAAAATATGTTTAGGTGTGACTCTTACAGCTTCGCCATTCTCAATTTTTAAAATATATTTGGCAGATATATTTGATTTTAAAGATAATTCTTTGATACTTAAATTTTGTTGTTTTCTTAGGTTTGTAATGTTTTTCCCAAGTTTTTTAAGAAATTGTTCGCGTGTGAGCATAATAGTTCCTTTTGATATAATCTAACACTAATACGATTTAAATAATACGTATACGTATTAAACTATAACTAACTATATAAAATTTGTCAAATATTTTATAATAATGACATGAATGTTAGAGCACAAATAAACTTTTGGATGTCATTAAAACAATCTAATTATGATAAATTAGCAAAAGAGATGACAAAAATAACTGGAAAGAAATATACACGAGGAAGCATTAACGCTAAACTTTATAGAGATACTTTAAGTGTAAATGAATTTGAGTTGATTGCTCATATATTAGGGTATAAGTTTGATTTTAAAGATTTATAAATTTTGAGAGATTTAGTTGAAGAACTTTAAAAAAGGAACCTTTAAGGTTCCTTTTTGTTATTTTTTCAAGTGAGCATCAATAGCTGATAAGAACTTTTTCAACTGTAGCTTCTTTGATAACTTCGTCATCAACTTTTACATAAGGAGCTTTTGAAAATTCCCAGTCGATTGAGCATAAACCCAAGCAAGGAACGCCTGATACTTCTACTTTATCTCCGTATTTTGCGGGAACTGTTTCGATTAATTCTTGCAAATTTGATGAACCCATTACAAAACAAGTTGTTCCTAAACAAACTTTAACACTAATTTTTTGACTCATTCTTTTCATCCTCTCTGTCGACATTGGTCCGACACTATTTACTCTTTGTGAAAGGTTTTATCCTCTCTGACGGTTACCGCCACCTATTCTATAATTATTCCCTACATGTATTGTACATTAACCTTCTTAAAATATTTTTCCTGCAGTACACACGCCATTTTTTTGATTATATTTTTTCTGATTTCAATTTCAATCGGTAATGCAGGATCATAATGTGCCTGATTGAGTTTTGCACCGACCATGAAATTGATGCAGTCACTGTCTAATAAGAATTTTACCAGTTTACCTGCCGCGTTGTCAATATCTGTAGTGCCGTTTTCCAAATATTCTAATGTTTTGGTTAATGTTAAAATCCCTTCCGTTACAAGGTCAACCCCATCCATATAGGAGCAGGACGGAAGTTTGCCGATACTTATTGTTGTATCCATTGTAATCGGACGGTTTAATTCGCGCGAAATCAGGTTTGCGGTTGTACCGCCTGCGATTGCTTTTTTACCTTTAAAGTTTGCAAACATTTCCGCATATTCTTTATCTTTCTGCTGATGATACGGCGGGCCTGTGAAAACTAATGCTTCTCGCGGTTCTCTGAAATATAGAACGCAGGATGATATATCATCTTTCGGCAGTCTGTCGGTTTCGATATTTCTAGCCTGATTTACTATGTATTGTGAAAGTTCTGTGCTTGATATGTCGGGACATTCTTTTAATTTGTCCTGCAAAAGAACAATCAGCCCTTCTCGTCGCAAACCTAGTTTTAATCTGCCTCCGCCAAGTCCTGATTGGGTTACGCCATCGGAGCAGAAAATAAGTCTGTCGCCGAGTTTTAATTGAATTTTATAAACTCTTAAACATCTGTTTTTAAATGTTTTGGAAGGGATTGCTTCATATTCGGGCTGAATAACTTCGTTTCCTCTAATCCAAATGAATTCGGGATTACCTTCTTCAACAATTTTTGCGTTGCCGTCGTCGTTTACTTCAATTGCTGAGAAAGTTGAGTAGCTTATTCTTCTGACTTTGCACACAGGAAGTGAGTTCATGATGATTTCTGCAGCTTTACTGTTGGAATTTGTTCGCCTTCAATGAATTTTAACAGCATAGTTGCAGTCATGCAGGAAAGAATATTTGCCTTAATTCCGCTTCCCAAACCGTCAGAAAGCACAGCAATCAGCTTCGCTTCATCAGGATATCTTTTGGAAACAAAGTAATCTCCATAAGCGTTCTGGTTGTATTTTTTCATTTGACTGCAATCAATATCAATAAACACTATTCTTGCCTTTCTTCATAATCTTCTGCAATTGAACTCAAAAGCGTTTCTGTTTCTACCATGTGTTCACCTAGCAGGCAGGCGATTTCCTGTACGATTGAAATATTTTTTGAGATAACTTCGTGGGCTTTTTGAGAGATTTTTTCTCTGTTTGTTTCAGCAGTTGTTACGTCTGTAATTACTGCGCCTACGATTTCATTTTCTTCAATTGTGAATGCGGAAATGTCGTATAATCTGCCTTTTACGTTGTAGCGTTCTTTGTGAAGGTCTTTTCCTGTTTTAAGAATTGTTTTGAAAATATCAGAAAAATCTACAATTCTGTCGATTGCAGCACCTGTAAGTCCGTCAGGACGAGCTTTAAACACTTCGTACATATCGCCTGTGAACATTTTCATAAAGCTGTCATTTGCTTCCAAAATATTCAAATCGTTGTCTACCATAACGATTGCGGACGGCATACATCTAATCATTGCGGCAGCTTTCCTCATTGCGATTTTTCTCATATATGATACGCACATTGAAGTTTCTGCATCTCCGTCAAGCAGTGCTTTTGCAAGGTCGCGGCAGGTTGCATAACCGCATCCCCCGCAGTTTAACTCGTCATCAATTGTGTGTTTGCCGATTTTTTTAAGTGTTTTGAGGATTTCTTCAAGCGGATATTCTGAATCTACAACCTTTTTAGGTTCGATATTGTAATCTACAACAACTTTTGGCTCTGCGGGAATATCGTCGCGTTTTTTCTCTTTGGTTAAAATATCCGATACCATTGTAATCCCTGCTTTTTCTGACGAAATGCAAGGACCGCCTACACATCCGCCTTCGCAGGCTAATGCTTCTATAAAAATTGTTTTGTCCAATTTTTCAGGGTCAAGATTTTTTAATGCGCGTTGAAGTGCATTAAATCCACAGACTTCCAATAATTGAACGTTATCGTTAACACCTGATTTTCTGATAGTTTGGTTCATTCCGCCGTCTATCGGGTATAAAGTGCCTTCGTAAGCGGATTCGGGAACAAACTTGAATTTCTTATCTCTTGCAACTTTTGTAATGTCGATAATTTCTTCGTTAAACCACATTCTGAGTTCTTCAAATGTCAATGCAACATCAAAAAGTCCCGAGTAGGTAACTTCGTTTTTCTTTCCGATACAAGGCCCTATAAAGACAATTGCATATGTCTTCGCCGAAAGTTTCTTTAAGCATTTTGGAATGTGTCATCAAAGGTGAGCCTATTGGTGTGATATATTTTGTAAACTCAGGCATATATTGTCTTATGTAATCAACGATTACGGGGCAGGCGCTTGAGATAAACAAGCCTTTTTCTGCATTATTAAGCATTTGTGCGGTTTTTATAGAAACTTCCTGCGCGCCGAGTGCAGTTTCTGAAACGTCTTTAAATCCGAGTTGTTTTAATAAGGCAATCATTTTTTCTGCAGAGTTTTCAAAAGAAGCTCTCCAGGATGGTGCAAGTGATACATATACATCTTTTTGTGCACGGATTAAAGCTTGAGCTTTGTCAATATCGCATCTTACACGTTTTGCGTTTGACGGACAGGTTTTTACGCAGTTACCGCAGGCAATGCATTTTTCCGGGATAACCGATGCGTGCCCGTTTTCGATTTTAATCGCTTTTACGGGACATTCTCTGATACATTTGTAGCAATCGTGACATTCGTTTGTCAACGTGTAGACCGGATACTGATTATTCATTCTTTTTACCCTTTCCGACGATATTGGTCAGATTTTATATATTTTGGTCAGTCGCTCACTTTTTCACCCTGTTTATAAGACACTGAATGTATTTTTACTATCATTTAGGTGCTTCTGTTCGCTCCCGTTTTAACCCTTATAATAAACTTGATAGAATTTCTTCTATTTTTTCAACGTTAACACTGTTGTATTCAGTGCCGTTAATTATGACATTAGGACCATGTGCACATTTGTTTTCACATCTTTTGCCTGCAAGGTCAATTTCTGCATCCATATTATGTTCTTGTATAAAAGCTTCAATAAATGCTAAATTTTCTTGATTTCCGCGTGCAAAACACGAACTTCCCATGCAGACTGTTATATTAATTTTTGCCATAAACTTCCTCTATTATATTTTATAGTATTTCGCGCTATTGCGCAAGTATTCTTGAATAAATTTATCAATATTTTTCAAAAATTCTTCTTTGTTAAAAATCTCCTCAATTTCGTGCGGGGTGAGAGGTATCTCGCTGTCATTCAAAAGATTTGCTTTGAAGTCACCGTCGTTTTCAAATGCATTTAATGCGTTTCTTTGAACCAAACGATATGCTTCTTCTCGTGTGAACCCCTTGTCAATAAGCTTCAAAAGAACTTTTTGCGAGAAAACTATTCCGCCGAATTTGTCAGTATTTTTAAGCATATTTTTCTCGTGTACGACAAGATTTTGAACAACCGTTGAAACGGTTTAACATAAAATCTACAAGAGTTAAGCTGTCAGGGAAAATTATACGTTCAGCAGAAGTATGAGAAATATCTCTTTCGTGCCACAGCGGAATATTTTCAAGTGCAACGATTGAATTTGCACTGACAACACGTGCAAGTCCGCATAAGTTTTCCGATAAAACAGGGTTTTTCTTGTGAGGCATCGCAGATGAACCTTTTTGGTTTTTGCCGAAACCTTCTTCAACTTCCAAAACTTCTGTTCTTTGCAAATGTCTTATTTCAGTTGCAAACTGTTCGATTACGCTTGCAATCAAAGCAAGTGACTGCATAAAGTATGCGTGATAATCTCTTGCGATAATTTGTGTTGAAACCCTTGCAGGTTTAAGCCCCAAATTTTCGCAGGTAATTTTTTCAATTACAGGTGAAATATTGCTGTAAGTTCCTACAGGTCCTGAAATCTGTCCGACACGAATTTGTTCAAGTGCATGGATAAAGTTTTCTCTCTGGCGTTGAAGAATATCAATCCAATTGCAGATTTTTACTCCGAATGTCATAACTTCAGCATGTATTCCGTGCGAACGACCGATACATACTGTGTTTTTGTGTTTTTGCGCTAAATCTTTTAAAGATTGTATAGTATCGTCCAAATCTTTCAGGATAATTTTTCCGCTGTCTTGAATTTGAAGTGCAAAAGCTGTGTCAATAACGTCAGAACTTGTCATTCCAACGTGCATATATTTTGCTAAGTCCCCCAAATTTTCGTTGACACAAGTTAAAAAAGCAATAACGTCATGTCTGACTTCTGCTTCAATTTCGTCAATTCGTTTAAGGTCAAATTTTGCCTTATTTTTCAATTCTTGAATATCTTCTTCTGGAAAGTCGCCGTTTTGTGCATAAGCCTGTGCCACTGCAATTTCCACATCAAGGTAGTATTGGAATTTGGATTGTAAATTCCAAATATTTTTCATTTCTTCGCGTGCGTATCTGTCAATCATATTTTTATTTTATCACAAAACTTTACAAAAAAGGCAATTATTTAATAAGTAAATACTTTATATATATGTAGCTCCAAGCCAGAGAGGATAATTATGTCGTTAAGAGTGAACGGAACTATTGAAAATAATGATAGTATACAACTAAATAAAGTTGTAACTAACCCGTTTATAAATTGCGTATTTGACGGTAAATTATCTTCAAATAATAAAGCAGCTCAAACTAACAAAGCTGATTTGTATGTAAATTCTTATAATTTGCCTGATGATATTGCTGAAATTTATAGAGAATATTTGGATGAGGGCACAACTAAACGAGAATTTATTGATTTGTTGAATGAACGATATGAAAAGAAACAAGCCGAATTTGAGGTGGCTTGGGCAGAATATCAAGAATCAAAAAATAATTTAAAATTATTACAAAGAATATATGATATTTTACAAAATAAATATGGAGATTCTGAAAGTAATTTTGAACAAAGTCAATTAGCACAGGCTGAAAAGAATTTTAACAATGCTGATATGAGTTCTTGGAATAAACTTCTAAAATGTCGTGATATTTCTCACAGACTTACTTAACTCAATGTAACATAGGTATTGCAATTTTTCCTTTATATATTATCATGCAGTTTGTAGAGTGCTTACGCCAATAATCACTCAACAAAGTAAAGGAAATTACAATGAACTT
>JAAGKN010000954.1_pt1 | contig 59582 bp, 49 predicted proteins | sample 6206371 | NCBI WGS metagenome assembly JAAGKN01 (sample SAMN11533720, study PRJNA540317) | gut metagenome | isolation source: fecal pellets from male and female animal of same cohort | host: Peromyscus leucopus | place: USA:CA | collected 2017 | reverse complement strand
TCAAGTCCTATCTGAACTGTTACTAGATAGGAGCAGCTATGTCATATGAAATTGATACAAAAAAGCTTATTGTTTCAGATAGCTTGGAGGCAACAGAGCAGAATTTAATAAAAGTGCCAGACTATGAATTAAGTATGTTTCGGGCAAGGAATTTTAAAGCATTTGAAGATACTGGCTGGATAAAACTGAATAGTCTTGTTTTTATTTTAGGAAATAATTCAGCAGGAAAAAGCTCATTATATCAGATATTGCAAATAATAAAAAAATGTTCAGAGGATTTTCGCTCTGAAATAAGATATGAAGATACAAGAGGCATAGAGCCTGTTTGTGGAAATTTTGATGATATGTTATGTAAAACGGATAACAGTCCGTATATTACATTTGAGTTTGTATTCCGTTCTGATAAGAATGAAATGTATTTTAAGATTTTAATAGAAAGAAAGCAGAATACAAATTCTGGATATGTATCTTATGCAGGTGTTCAAGTTGACAAGGGAAATATGATTGATATTCTAAAATATTATGATGTGGAAAATTTGTTTTTCTTTCAGCGCAGGAATAAGGTTTTGATTACTCGTCAAGTGTCATGGCATATGCGGTGTTTAGCGGGAGCAATCAGAAAATTTGCTGACAACTTCCAAAGCATATCCGCGCAAAGAATACAACCGAAACGAGATATGTTCATACTTGATAATCAAATAGATGACGTGGGAACAAATGGACAAAACACTTATAACATACTTTTTCAGTTTTCGGAATTACAGCGTAAAGAGAAAAAAATAATAGATGAATGGTTAGGAAAATTTGGATATACTTATCAATGGATGAAAAGTAAATTAGGTAACAAAGTATCCTTGCATTTATATAATACAAAAAATAATGTTGTATCTAATATTGTTGACAATGGTTTTGGAGTTTCACAGAGTTTGCCATTGGCAGTGGCGATTGCAGGGCTTAACGGGCAAACGGTGCTTGTAGATTCTCCGGAAGCTTTTCTACAGACGAATATGCAAAGTAATTTGGGAGATTTACTGGTACAAGGAATTAGAAGAGGACAGCTTTTGATTGAAACAGGGAGTGAATATGTGATTTTAAGAATCCAAAGGCGGATTGCAGAAAGTGTGATTAGTGCTAAGGATGTATTTATGTATTTTCTTGACAGTGATTCAGAAAAAGTATCTTGCAATGAGATTTTAATAAATGATATGGGTGAATTAAAGTGCGAGAACAAAAATTTTAAAAACTTTTTTTCTTCTGATTATGAGGATATAGAAAAATTAGATGAGGCAAGGCGAAAAAAACTAAGGGAGTAAATATTTGTGGTAAAGCAGATAGTAATAGACACTAATATTTGGGTAAAATCAATTTGTGATAAAGAGTTTGATTATGATTGTGATATGGCATTGCATAAGTTTATGGCAGATGAGGAGCAGGTATTGGTTTTAGATGAAAATGGAGTAATTGACAGAGAGTATAGAGATAATGTAAAGGGAAAACGATTCGAAATTATGATGCGCGAATTAGAGAGAAAACAAAAGAAAACTTTTGTGTCGGGAAAGATAGATAACAAACATAAGAAAAGATTACTGGAGATAGGGTTTCATGAAGAAGAAGATCATGTATTTGTTGGAGTAGCTATGAATTCAGGTAAAATGATAGTGACAGAGGATAGTGACTATGGTGCAAAGGGAGAGGAAGGAAAACAGGCGGTTTTTACATACATGAAAGATGAGATGGGGCTTCATGTGCTATCTGCTAAGGAGTATAATAAATTGGGGGAATAGTGAAGAAGAAAGAAAAATTCAAAGATGAAAAGTTAGGGATTAAATATGTTAGAGGAACAATTAGTATCTGTAATAGTGCCAGTATACAATGTTGAACATTATTTAAAACGATGTGTTGATAGTATATTACAACAGACATATACTAATATAGAACTTATATTAGTAGATGATGGTTCTACGGATAAGTCAGGCGAGTTATGCGATAGATATAGTACAATAGATGAAAGAATTATAGTAATACATCAAAAAAATAAAGGAAATTCCTCAGCTCGGAACAAGGGATATCAGCAATCAACAGGGGAGTATTTTATGTTTGTTGATTCCGATGATTCTTTGTCAGAACAAGTTATAACAGAACTGGTGGAGGCAGCAGAAGCAAACAGTGCAGATATTGTTCTGGGGACAGTGAATAAAGTAGGAAGAGCTACGCTAAATTTTGTAAATATAACGAAAGATAACGCAATAAAAATGTGTATTAATCAAGGTAGATATCGGACGGAATTAAATATGCCTTTATATGAAAGATATATAAATCCCGGTTCGACATGGATGAAGCTGATAAGGAAAAATATCTGTAAGGGAGTAGTAAAACCTTTTGAAGAAGATATTAAAACACATCATGAAGATACATTATTTAGTATTTGTATGTATTTAAGAGCTAATAGAATAATTTTGTTGGACAGTCATCCATACTTATATGATACATCAGTTCCAAATTCATTGACAAAATGTTTTTATCCTAACAAAATAGAGGAAATAAGAAAACTATTATATTGTATGAATTATGCACTAAATTCAGATTTTGTTTCAGAGGAAATGTGTGAAACCTTAAAGTGTGATTTTGTTACTAATATGGTATACGAGTGTTGGTCAGATTATTTTACAAGCCCTCAAAATAAGGCATTAGTAGCAGATAGGGTTAAGGAGTTTAAAATATTACTAGAAGATGTCAATGTAAAAGGAAGACTAGGGAAAAGAGGGTGCATGTCCAGTTATAAGGCACATCAGAAGGTGGTGTTAAAGTGTATGCAACAGGGCATGTTTCTTTTTCTTAGTATATTATCTAAGGTTTGGGCGAAACTGAAAGGGAAATAAGATGATAAGTGTTATCATTCCAGTATATAATGTTGCATGTTATTTAGAAGAATGTCTTGATTCTGTAATTAATCAAACGTATAAAGATTTAGAAATTATACTTGTGGATGATGGATCTACTGATGGAAGTGACAAAATATGTGACAGATATAAAACATTAGACGCTAGAATACAAGTTTTGCACAAAAAAAATGGTGGACTGGCAGATGCCAGAAATGCAGGGATAAAAGTTGCAACAGGCAAGTATATTGGATTTGTGGATAGTGACGATTACATTCATCCTAGAATGTATGAGATGCTGTATGATGCATGTGAAAGAAATCAGGCTGAGATTGCGATATGCAGGTTTCAATCATTTGAGAACTATATAGTTGAACAATGTTATGAGGAATTGTCATCCAAATGTTTTACAAGAGATGAGGTTTTGGCGGCTTACATCAATGAGGATACAGGGGAATTGATTAACCCATCAGTGTGTTGTAAGCTTTTTCAAAAAACATGTGTAGAACAGGTTATGTTTCCAGTGGGGAAACTATGTGAGGATATTATCTATACGACAAAAGCATTTATTAATGTAAACCAAGCAGTATATTTAGACGCAGAGTTGTATTTTTATAGACAAAGGGCAGAAAGTATTATGAACAATAGTGCTGCATTGGTGCGAAGGATACAAGATGAATTAGAACAATATGAGAACAGACTTCTCTTGATACAAAAGATGAATAATTTGAAGTTGATTCAGGGATGCCAATATGAATTATATAATCGCATTTTTTTGAGATATTGTGACATTACAGATAATGTATTAAAGGATGCAAAAGATGCACTTGTTCTGAAAAGTCAATTGGAGAGTCGATTAAAGAGTTTGCGGAAAGAAGCAAAACAATATTACTTAAAGAAGCAAAAACAATATACTTTTTCAAAGAGAATAAAGATATGGGCAGGGTTATTGATGCCTGTTTTATATAGGTATACAAAACAAAGGATAAAATAAAAGTGATAAAATTTTAATATTGGTTGAAAGAAAGTAAATATGTATAGGAAAGACAAAAGTTTGAAAGAAGAACACATTCAAACTTTTGATTGGTAGTTCGTCGATGGCGGATAGGGGTATAAACATGTGAAAAGTATGGTGATGTTTAATGAGTTTTTTTAGTATTATTATACCTGTTTATAACGTGGAGGATTATATAGAAGACTGTTTAAAAAGTGTTTTTGACCAGCAGGAAAAGGATTATGAAGTAATATTAGTTGATGACGGAAGTACTGACAGTAGTGGAGTGAAATGTGATATTTATGAAAAAAAATATGAGAATTGTATAGTAATCCATAAAAAGAACGAGGGACTTGATTCGGCAAGAAAAACAGGATTAGACTATGCAAAGGGAATGTTTACCATTTTTTTGGACAGTGATGATATGCTAGAAGAACAATGTCTGTCTACAATGAAAAGAAAGTTAAATGAAATATCAAATGATATTGATATAGTGCAGTGCATTTATACAGCACTAGATTCTGGAAAGGTGGTACGCATAGTTGATTATCAGGATATATTATTTCCGACGGATATTGTATCAGCAGAAGAATTTTTTACGCTTAATTTTCTGAATGGCGAATTAGTAAATAATGTGTGGTCAAAAATATATAGAACCAGTAGCTTAAAGAATGCTGAGCTGGCTATAGAATCTAAATATACATGTGAAGATATAGAGATGATGTTTCAATGTGCTTGTAAAAAGTTAAGCTATTCACATATCAATGAAAGATTGATAGTATATCGCATAGGACGTAAGGGATCTATTACTGAACATAGGGATTTGCAGTATTTTTGTGGAGTATTAGATACAATTGTAAAAATAGTTGTCCGATTAGAAAAATCAAATTTTAAGGAAAAAGAAGCTTTATGCCGCTATTTTGCAACGAAATATTTAAAAGTGTGTAAAGATATTATTTATTATAACAAAGGTGATAGAAGAAAGATATATGAAGTAATTTCTACACATAAAAATTTAATTCCTTATGCCAATATATGGGAGAATAAAGTATATATTGGTTATAAATTATTTGGAATAAAAGGTACAAATGCTTTACTTAAAATCTGGAAGGAGCGGCGAGCTTAAAAATGGTGATAATGCGCTTTAAAGGCGGTCTTGGCAATCAAATGTTTCAATATGCACTATATCGGAGCATGGAAGAAAAAGGAATGGAAGTCAAAGCTGAAATATCTTCCTACGATTTTGATAAAAAGAGAAAATTTCAATTAGATAAATTTCCTAATATTAAGTTGAATATTTTGGGAAAAGATGTATATGAGAAATTAGAAGCAGGTTATTGCAACAGAAGCTTACTGAAAAGAGTGCTGGACAAGCTTTTTCCAAGGAAAAATTTTTATTATAGAGAACGTGATGAAGAACATTTTAATGCTTGCTTGTATACATTTAAAAATAAGATTGTAGATGGATATTTTCAAAATCTGCAATATTTTTTAAACTATGAAGATATATTGCGAAAAGAGTTGCGATTTCCGCAATGTGAAGAGGAACATCTAAAGAGATTATATATTGAATTGATGGAGCATGAAGATACTGCAAGCATCCATATCAGGCGTGGAGATTATCTTGAACTAGCTCAGTTTTATGGAGATATTTGTACATTAGAATATTATAAGAATGCGATAAATTATCTTAATGGATTATATGGTTCTCTTCAATATTATATATTTAGTGATGACATAGAATGGGCAGAACAGAATTTAGAGATAGAGAATGCAATATATATATCAAAGGAAATGTTTGGAACGTATGAGGATTGGTATGATATGTATCTTATGAGTCTTTGTCATCACAATATTATAGCAAATAGCTCGTTCAGCTGGTGGGGAGCATGGTTAAACCAACATAAAGATAAGATTGTAATAAGACCTAAAAAATGGAATCAAAAAAGTGATATGAAGGGTTTAATATGTGAAAACTGGAGATGTATATGAGGAATAAGGTAGCAATCTTGTATATTTGCACAGGACAATATGTTGTTTTTTGGAAAGATTTTTATGAAAGTTTTGAAAAATATTTTTTAAAGCATTCATTAGTAGAATATTATGTGTTTACTGACGCACAAAAATTATATGATGAAGAAGAAAATGCAAGGATTCACAGGATATACCAGAAAGATTTAGGATGGCCTGACAGTACACTGTTTCGCTTTGAAATGTTTCGTTCAATAAAAGAACAATTACTAAATCATGATTATTTATTCTTCATAAATTCAAATATAATTTGTTTGAAGGAAGTAACAGAAGAGATGTTTTTGCCAGTAATGGAAAATATATTAGTAGTTAGGCATCCTGGATGGTATGGCAAAGCTCCTTATGAACTGCCGTATGACAGGAACAAGAAAAGCAGCGCATATATGTCCCGATACAGTGGGAAAGTATATGTGTGTGGGGGAGTAAATGGCGGAAAAACAAGAGATTATTTTGAGTTGATAGAGGTATTAGCAGAGCGAATAAAATCGGATTACGAAAAGGGAGTAATTGCAATTTGGCATGATGAGTCACATTTGAATAAATATATCAGTGAGTATAAAAGTTACAAGGTTTTGTCCCCAGCGTTTTGTTATCCTGAGGGATGGGAAATTCCATTTGAAAAAATTCTATTTGTAAGAGATAAGAAAAATTATATTACTTTGGATAGTTCTAAACAAAAACAACAATTTAAGGCTGGTGGCAGAGTTCAAAGAATAAAATTAAAGGTGAGTAATATGATATGGAAAATGATATATTGTATTTTTGCACAAGATAGAATATAATTATACGATTTAAGATATGTGTAGATAAAGAGGGATATTTTATGGAACAAGTGATAGAGAATACAATGAAAGTATCTATTATTATACCTGTTTATAACCATGAACAATTTATAGGAGATTGCATTCAAAGTATAATAAATCAGACATATGAAAATATAGAAGTTATTTTATGTGATGATTGTTCAAAGGATAATTCATGGAAAATAATGCAAGACTATAAAACATTATTATTAAGTCGTTTTAAAAATGTTGTTTTGTTAAAAAATGAGAACAATATGGGAATTACAAAGACTTTGAACAAAATGTTGGCATATGTTAAAGGCGACTATGTTAAGATTATTGCAAGCGATGATATGCTTGTAGATTCTTGCATTAAAAAGTTGGTTGATAATTTAGAAAAAAATAAATTACAAATTTTGGTTGGTAATGGAGGAATTATAGAAGAGGAGCAACTATATCCTGTACATGATTTTAAACAAAAAGTATATAATGTACCTCCTGATTTTACTAAAGCAACAATGTTAGAACGACTGTTTGCAGATAACTTTATTTTTGCGCCGAGGGCTTTGATTAAGAAAGAGATTTTTGAAAAGTTCGGAATATATGATGAAACGTTATTTACTGAAGATTGGGAGTTTTGGCTGAGAGTCTGTGAAAGCGGGCAAGTAGAGTTTAAATATGTTGATGATGTTTTGGTATACTATAGAAAAAATAAAAATTCCATGACATCAATGACAGTTACGGCTGATTTTGAAAATAGAAGAATAAAGTTACATGAGGCAGAAATGAAAATTATCAATTGTTACAAAAATAAAGTACCTAGAAAGGTATATGCCAATAAAGTAGTAGATACTCTTTTACGCGAGAGGGCATTAGCTGAAAAATGGGATTTAAAGCAACTTTTGCAGATAACAGGGAGCGAAATTAAAAATTTTCGTTTATGGTATTTTACCAGATCACGAACAGGAATTTGGTTTATAAAGAAAAAAATGCGGATATATCTATCAAGAAGCTAATGAATGGATTGATTAGGAGGAAGATGCAAATGCAGATAAAATGCAATGTATTAGATAGACAATTTCATAAATACCAACAAGAATATGAGGAGGCAGCACTTAGGGTTCTTCGTTCTGGATGGTATGTACTAGGTAATGAAGTAGTACAATTTGAAAAAGAATTTGCTAGGTTCTTAGGGAGAAAATTTTGTATAGGTCTTAATTCGGGATTGGATGCTTTAATTATTTCTATCAGGGCATTAGGAATCGGAAAAGGCGATGAGGTTATTGTACAAACCAATACTTATATTGCAACAGTATTAGGAATTACAGAGAACGGTGCTACACCTGTATTTGTAGAACCAGATGAATACTTTAATATCAATGTAAAAAAGTAAGAGAAGCGATTACAGAAAAAACAAAGGCTATTATAGTAGTCATTTGTATGGACAAGCTTCAGACATGAAACCCATTATGGAATTATCTAAAGAGTATGGGCTTTTGGTTATAGAGGATTGTGCGCAGTCTCATGGTGCTTGTTTTGAGGGAAAGATGACAGGAACTTTTGGCATTGTGGGTTGTTTTAGTTTTTATCCTACAAAAAATTTAGGAGCTTTTGGTGATGCAGGAGCTATTGTCACAGATGATAAGTATTTTGCTGAACAAGTGCGAATGATACGAAATTATGGAAGTAAAGTAAAATATTATAATGATGTTGAGGGATTAAATTCCAGGCTTGATGAAATACAAGCAGTGTTATTACGAGTAAAATTAAAACATATATACGAGTTGAATGATGAAAGGAAAAATCTTGCTAAAAGATATAGTGAGGGGATTCAAAATAATAAAGTTATTTTACCACAGATAAGAAAAGGAGCAGAAGATTTTATTATCCACAGTTTTAAAGAGAACGAGCGTCATTTTGCATTTATAGATAATAATGAGTATTTGGGAACGATCAGTTTAAAAAACATTTCATGGAAAAATAAGAATGCTGAATATGCGATTGTTACAAGAAAAAAAGCACAGGGGACAGGTGCAGCAAGAAAGGCAACAGAGGAGATTTTAAAATATGCGTTTCAAGAACTTGAATTACATAAAGTATATCTGAACGTATTGGAGACAAACAAAAAAGCACAACATTTTTATGAAAAGTGTGGTTTTTTATATGAAGGAATAGCAAAAGAGGTTGTACAAATCAATGAGAAATATTATGATTTATTATGGTACGGAATTATCGAAAATAGAATTTGACTGATAAAAATAAATGTAGGAGATATATTATGAAGGTGATACGAATTAAACAAGATATTTCATATAACTGCATCAGATTTTATAGAATTGCTGTCAGAAAAAGAGATAGAAGGTTTGAAAGACTATAAGTATGGCTATAGAAATTATATGTTATATAAGATGGCAGAAAATTTCCAAGAAAAAATGCTATTATGTGAATAGAGAAAAAAATAGTATTATGGAAAAAATGGCAATACGATAATAATATAATTAGTAAAATTCACAGAAAGATAGCACATTTGTTCCCCAAGAGTAAATAAGTACAGAAACGTATATAGATAGTTATGATGAAAATTATAAAAGATTATCAGAAAATATAGTATTTGATAAATATATCAGAATGGAAGGAATTGATTTAAAAATATTTGTATTTTCTGATTTTGTAGATGCAAAAAACATAACAATAATGTAAAAAATATTGAATATAGAGTCTGTTGCTGTACATGTCCAAGTGATCATTTGTATGATAATAATAAGTTGTTTTTGAATAATTATTATATAAAAGCAGTAAATTTTATAAAAGGTAAGATTAAACATCCCGTTTTTTCGTATTTTCAGAAGAAAAGAGTTGATGTAATGAACATTTAGATGAATTAGGGGTGGAAGCTTCAGAAAGTTATATTATTGATTGGAATAGAAATGAAGATAGTTTTAGAGATATACAGTTAATGGCATATTGCAAACATAATATATTAGCAATCAGTTCATTTAGCTGGTGGCGATACTATTTAAGTAGCAAAGCAGACAAAATTGTATGTGTGCCACAAGGGTATTAGTTTGAGGTGCAAATACATTTTTAATGTGCAGCCCGTGCAGATGTAATATGTCACTAACGGATCACACGGCGAGTAGGGGAAGTAACATTCTCTACTCGATTGTATATTACTTCAGAAATTGAGGTTTGTATATGAGGACAAGGAAATGATTAAAAAATTTGTAGACAGCTTGAAAAAATTTAATTATATTATGACAAAGAAACAAAAGATGCAAAGTATAGGTATTATAATACTTATTTTTATAGGCTCTTTGATGGAATTACTGGGGGTGTCAATGATCATTCCGTTTATTCAGGCGATTATATCACCTGATGTTCTATTGGAAAAAAAATATGTGCAAACCTTGTGTAATATATTTCATATAAAAAATGATACTCAGCTGATTATACTTATTGCAGTTGGGCTGATTCTGGTATTTATTGTTAAAAATGCATATTTGATGTTTTTATCATATATAAAGGCAAAATTTCAGGCAAAATTATTGAGCAACTTGGCTATTAACATGTTAGATTCTTATTTAAGGCAGCCATACACATATTTCCTTAATATAAACACTGCAGAAGTATTACAGAATATTAGTTCGGATTCTACATCAGTAGCAACAATGTTGAATAATATGTTTAAAATCGTGACAGAAAGCATGACAGCGTTGATGATATGTATTTTTATTATGGTTACAGATTTTATTATGGCTATTGGGATAATCTTTGTGGCACTTATGTGTTTTGTAATTATTGTAATGGGTTTGAGAGGAAGAATGAAAAAAATTGGGGAAACCAATAGATATTATGAAAAAATAACAAGTCAAAAAGCATATGAAACGTTTACAGGAATAAAGGAAATAAAAGTACTCAATAGGATGAAGTTTTTTAGAGATGTGTATGCAAAAAATTATGAGGGCAAACAAAAGGTTACAGCGCAATCAACATTTGCGTCTGAAATTCCTAATTATATTATTGAGATGTTGTGTATCAGCGGATTATTAGGAATAGTTTGCATGAAAATTTCCAGTGGAAACTCAGCACTTGGGTTTTTGACTCAATTAACAGCTTTTGCATATGGGGCATTTCGTATGCTACCATCTGTTTCAAGGATAACTAGTAATATGAATGGATATATCTATTTGAAACCAGGACTTGATGCAGTGTATGAAAAATTAAGCAAATTTCAGGCAGAAGATATGAATGATGTCGTTTTTATAGAAGATAAAGAGATTGGAAACAGTGAATTACAATTTAAAGAACAGCTAAAAATTGAAAATGTATACTGGAAATATCCTAATAGTGAAAAAGATACAATTAGTGGATTGTCAATGGTTATAAAGAGAGGTGAAGCCGTTGCATTGATAGGTACTTCAGGAGCTGGAAAAACAACGTTAGCTGATATCATATTAGGAATTATTAAGCCGCAAAAGGGAACAATTACATTGGATGGAGTAGATATATCACTGTTAAGCACTAAGTGGAATACTGTTGTAGGATATGTACCACAGACTGTATTTTTGACAGATGATTCTGTCAGAAACAATATAGCATTTGGAATAGAAGAGCATTTAATCAATGACAAGGAGGTTTGGAGAGCCTTAGAGCAGGCACAGTTGAGGGAATTGATAGAAAATTTACCAGATGGATTAGATACTCAAGTAGGAGAACGGGGAATAAGATTCTCAGGAGGACAGCGTCAGAGAATTGCAATTGCAAGAGCTTTATATACTGATCCGGAAATTATTATATTAGATGAAGCTACGGCTGCTTTGGATAATGATACAGAAAGTGCTGTTATGGAGGCTATTGATGGGCTACATGGAAAGAAGACATTGATTATTGTGGCACACAGGTTATCTACAATTGAAAATTGTGATACGGTCTATGAGGTAAAGGATGGAAATGTAAGTAGGGTGAGAGGATGACAGAATAATCTTACAAAAACAGAGGTAATGATATATGAAAAAAACAAGCAGGGTATTAGAATACATTTGTTGGGGCGCGTTTATTTTCTTCATATCGCATAAGCTTTTTGCAGATTCTATAAGATTTGACGAAGCTGTGGAATGGTATGTATCGAAAAACAGTTTTGGCAATATGTATAATCTTATAATCAGAACTTTCCAGCCTCCTTTGTATAATTTTATCATGCATTTCTGGCTGATGATAAATGACAGCAGCGAATGGTTTCGGGTATTTAATATGGTGTGTGCAATATTTGGAGCAGTCGCATTATACAAGACGATAATAACAATCACACAGGAGAAATTATGGGGGTACGTAGCTCTTGCATGTTCTTTGTGTTTTTGTAGTTTATTGTATTATAATCAAATTGGTGGAGAATATCCGCTTGTACTATGTTGTATTGCATGGTGTATTTACTTTTTTACCAAATGTTTGGACGAGATGTCAACAAAGTATGTATTACTTTGGGTAATTTTTTGCATTCTGTCGATGTATTCCCAATATGGAGCTTTTATTCCTGTCATAAGTATGGCAGTTGTCCTGTTCTTTGTGATAGTACAAAATAAAAATTGGAAAATGTTGAAACAATTTTTCATATTTTGTGGTGTGGCGGCTCTGATTGCGGGAGGATTATTGATCAGATTTTTTTTGCTGACACAAATGAAACACCAAGGAACAGGTATAGAATTTGAAATTGGCATTGACAGGCTGATACAAGAACCTTTTGAGGCTTTGCGCTTCTTACTTTATGCATTTAGTATCCAGCATCACTATAGAAATATAGTGATAGGGGGATTTTTTACATTTGTTGTTATTTGTATGTTATGCTCAAAAAAAGAAGGAGTACAAAGTTTTTGGAATAGAAAATTCACATGGCATTATACTGCCTGTATTATGACATGGTTTCTATATTGTTTGTCTACATGGACAGGGATTTATGGATATGGGATGTTTGGTACACGCCATACTATAATCTGCCTGCCGTCTATTTTTTATATATTAGCTGTGTCTGTATGGATATTTTATAAGCTTTTAGATACTTGTGAGATGAAGCGTGTATTGAAAAATGCTTGCAAATGCTCTTTATTAGTGATATTGTTAATTGGAATGTATAATAGTTTTGAATATATACATGAACATTGGGATTATGAGCAGGATGATAAGGCTTATGCTGTTTGGTGTGAAAATGTGGATGAAAATACAGTGACATATGTGTATTGGTATTGTGTACCACAGTTTATGTATTATCATAATATTGATGAAGACAATTTTTATCAATATTTTGTGGGTGAGCGTGATCGAATAGATAATTTAATATTTCCCGATTCAGCAGATGGCATGAGTTATGAAGAATTTGAAAAGTATTTTTTAAGTAATTATGGAACTCTTCAGGACAGGTATATTTTTATATGCTCAAATGAAGGAAATGAGATTGATAATGTTATGCGTTTGTTTGAAGATGGAGGATATTCTATTAAATTGTTATTGGATGAGAAGGTAACAAGGGAATATTTATTTGAAAAATAATTTATTTCCTGTTAGAACATTTGTGAATAGATGTTATTATGTGATGTTGTGTTAGAGAATTCATCGCAGTGAATTAGAGGAGAACCATCATGGAAAAAATATACATTATCATTCCTGCATATAACGAACAAGCGAATATTGGACAGGTTGTGGAGGAATGGAACATAGTAATTGATCGTTTGATTGAAGCTGAAGGAGCATCGCCAGATTCAAGATTGGTCGTGATAGATGATGGCAGCAAGGATTCGACTTATGCAATTATGAAGGAGATTGCTTCAAGAGAGAAAGGTTATACACGCTTTTACCCAATGACAAAACCGAATACAGGGCATGGAGCTACTGTTTTGTATGGATATAATTATGCTATAAATCAGGGAGCAGATTATATATTTCAAACAGATTCAGATGGACAAACAATATCAGAAGAATTTTATCAGTTCTGGAAACTTCGTCAGAAATATGATATGGTGATTGGCGCAAGGAAGCATAGAGAGGATGGTTCTTCTCGGATCATCGTAACAAGGGTATTGAAGTTTGTTATTAGGCTTTGTTTTCATGTAAATGTTGAGGACGCCAATACACCGTTTCGACTGATGAAAGTAAGTACATTAAAGCGTTATATTGGAATAATTCCAAAAGATTTTAATTTATCGAATGTATTGATATCAGTTATATTTACAAAAGTTAAGGCGAAGATAAAATATATTCCAATTACATTTCGACCAAGACAAGGAGGAGTTAATTCAATCAATATAAAAAGCATAACGAAAATAGGTATTCAGGCGGTAAGAGACTTTAGAAGAATCAATAAGGAGTTAACGCGGTAATGGGTGAACTGTCATTTGTGATTATGGTGTTATTGGCTGTTGCAGGCGGAGTCATATGCACTGTGAAGAATAATAAGAAGAGCAGCATAATAGATAAAATTTTATATTGGGGTGTCTATAGTTTATTTTATGTTTTTTTGATGAATTTAACAAGGTGCGCTATTTTAAGAGGCAGTGTGCTGATTAGCTATACCAATCATAGAGTTGTGCAGGCAGCGGATATATTGGTAATACTGATAGGATATGTGAGCTTTAAAGAAGTATCAGATATTATTATTATAAAAAAGCATGGTATGAATCACATATATTATGATAAAGGATATCCTGTTATATTTATTTTGATAAATGCAGTTTTGTTTCTGATAAGAGGGATTTTATATTATTTTCAATATAATACAATGAAAAAAGCAATCTATGGAATGCTGTTTCCTGATGTGATTGCAGAAACTATTTTTATCTCGATAGCTGTTTCTGTAATCATAAATGCAGTCCTTTGTTTATTTTTTGCTGATTCTGCTAAGGAGCATAGAAAACAGCTAGTAAGAAACCTTTCGGGGGGGTACAGCTCTTCATTTTAAGCTTTATTGTAACTGTGCTGCTCTATCCTTTCTGTGAAACTTATTTGGTTAATCGCAGTGAGTTTGCGTTTGAATGGAAAGACATTTGGCTGGAAGGTTTAGGGATTTTTCTTATCGTATATAGTCTATTGAATATAGTAATCATTTTGGCAGGACGAAGAAAGAATCTTATCATAACAGTTTTATTCGCGTTCATGTGCTGTTGTTATGTACAGGAAATGTTCTTAAATAAAGGATTGTTTTTGATGGATGGTTCTAAAGGGCAATGGGGATTAGGACTGAAATGTGTAAATGTAATTGTTTGGATTATGGTGATGGGGGGAATTTGTTTTTTTATAAACGAGTAAAAATACAAGGTGTAATTAGGTTTGTGTCATCAACATTGATGTTGATGCAGACAATAGGACTTATATCTGTCTTGGTTAGTGGAGAAGAAAAAGGAAATTTAACGGCAGTCAGGGCAGTTGATTATTTTTCGCAGGAAGGCATATTGGAAGTGGCACAGGAGGAAAATGTAATAGTTTTTATATTGGATACATATGATGTTGATTTTTTGAATGAGATTTTGACAGAACAGCCGGATTTTTTAAAACCATTGCGAGGTTTTACTTATTTTCCTGATATGGTCAGTCAGTATTCCAGAACATTTCCATCAATTACCTATATGTTGACTGGATGCGAGTATTTTTATGATATACCAAAGGATGAATATTATCAGAAGGCTTTTGAGGGTAATGATTTTTGGACAGAGATGTCATTGCAGGAATATGCATTGTATTTTTATGTTGGAGACAGTGCATATATAGGCAAACAAGTAAAAGAACAGTCAGCTAATTATGTTGATGCAGGCAAGAAATCAAAAATAAGATATCTTTTTTGGGGCTTATGAAATCAATCTATCAAATAAATAATTATAGGTTGCTGCCATATGTTATGAAAGATTATTACAATTATACAGAAACCTCTATCAATGAACAGGTAATACAAGAAAGAGAATGGAATCCGAAAGAGTACATAGTGAATGATTTCAGCTTTTGCGCTGATTTAAAGCAGCAGGGAGTTTCTATAGGCAGTGATTCTAAAGCCTTTCGATTCTATCATTTAAATGGTGCGCATCCACCATATACAATCAATGCAAATGGAGAACGCGTAGACTCATTTGCAGGTTCTAGGACGGAACAATGCGAGTGGAGTATGAATGTTGTGTATTCATATCTGGAAGAGTTGAAAAAGATTGGTTTATATGAGAATACAACAGTCATTATTACAGCAGACCATGGTGAAAATTTTAGTAAAGAACAATTAGAACAAAGTACAAATCCGATTCTTTTTATCAAGCCAGCAGGGGTGGGGGATGACAAAGATTTGACGGTATCAGACATATACGCTTCACAAGAAGATATATTACCAACGATTGCTACAATATGTAAACTTCCTGCGATGCAAACTGAAGGAATAAATTTGTTTGATGCAAAAGAAGTTGATCAGAATAGGGTACGTAAACATTGTTATACAGTTGTAAAAAATAATGAGCAGGTAGCACTTAGAACATATTTGATAAAAGGTAGTTCATTAGATTTTAATAATTGGGAAGATACTGATGACATAATAATGTTTTCGTATTGATGTATGAGAGGAAATGATTCATGTTTACAGGTATAGGAGATTTATTTTATTATTATATATTTTGGATTACTCTATTTTTAATAATGCTTGGAGTACTTTCAAGTATTATTCTTTTGTATGGTGACAAAAAAGAAATAGTATTGAGGTTTATCAGAAGTACAATGTTTTTTGTGCTGGTAAGTCGTTTTTGTGCATCTGCGGTTAAGTGCTGTACAGGGGATGCTGTTAATACATTTTTTGATAGTTTTTGGGATATGGAAGGGCGTACATGTATACATTATGGAATTCCACTTCTAGTAATGAGCATACTATGCCCTTTTCTATTAAAAAAATTGTTTTCTATTGATTGTATAGAAAATCTTATCAATATTTTTAATTCTTGTATGATATTAGAGTTTTTTGTTATGATGATATTAAAGTTGGACATCAGTAACATCATGTATATTTTGTTTTTTGGAATAAATGCATGTGTGTCAATTTTTGTTATAGTGGTTTGTAAAAAAGAGTTGTTATGTGCTAAAACAGGAGAGTATAAGAAAATAAGCACATATATTATGCCTGTGGTTGCATTAGTTTTTGTTATGGTATTTTTGTATTATCCAAGCACTTTATATATTGGAAATAGTTCAGAGTTTGTATGTTCATATAGTGAGCTCGGGGGGGTATTGCTATTTTGGGGAATATTGTCTGGAGTGATAACAATTTTAATTTGTTTGATTTTTTTGCCAAAAAAGATTATACGCTTTTTTAGCCAACTTCTTTGTGCTCTTTTATTTATGGGGTATATTCAAAGTTCTTTTTTAAATGGCTGGCTGGGAAAGATGGACGGCAATCAACAGGGTTGGAGTGTTTCAGAAATAGTTATAAATAGTTTTATATGGATTACTGGTATTATTGGAATAGTTCTATTAGGATATTATAAAAAGAAAGCTGTGAAGGTATATGAAGGAATATGTGTATATATATGCTTGATACAAATAGTTTCTTTGGCATATTTGCTATTTACGACGGATTTGTCTGAAAATAATAAGGTTTCTGTACTTAGTATACAGGATTCAATGGAAATTGCAACAGATGAGAATGTCTTTGTTTTTGTGTTGGATCGTTTTGATTGTGAGTTGTTGGAAGCTATCATGAAGGATGACAATATGTTTTTAGATCCACTGTCTGATTTTACATTATATAATAATGGTACATCGCTATTTTCGAGGACGGCATGGGCCATTCCATATATGCTTACTGGGACGGACTGGCATGGGGGGTTAGAAGATGAATATACTCCTTATGCATATGATGAGAGCGACGTGCTCACAAAAATGAAACAGGATGGATGGAAAATAGGGATTTATACAAATGTTGGGTATATAGATTCAGCATATAGGGAATTGATAGACAATTATAGAAATGATGTTGAATTACATTGTGATTTTGCAAAGACAGTTTCCACTATGTTTGGCTGTTCTATGTATCAGATAGTTCCTTTTATAATGAAGGGACATTATACATATTATTCTAGTGATATCAACGAAATGGTAGATACACATGAAATATGGAATACAGATAATGATTTGCTGTTTTACAATAGTCTAATACAAGAAGGGGTGCATATTCAAGAAGATTATGAGAAAGCTTTTAAATTTTATCATATGATGGGAGCGCATGGACCATTTCATTTAACAGAAGATATAGAATATGATAAATCAGGGCATTATGCTACAGAAGTTTCTCAGGCGAAGGCAAGCTTGAAAATTGTATATGAATATTTAGAACAGTTGAAAACATTAGGAAGATATGATGATGCTACGGTTATTATCACTACAGATCATGGACAAAGGGTATTATATGAAACAGTTATAGATGGAAAGCTTACATATACGTCAAGACCAATATTTTTGGTAAAGGAGGCAGGAGTGCAACAAGAGAGATTGACAATAAATGAAACACCCGTGTCACAAGAAAATCTTGTGCCAACGATTATGAAAGCCATGGGGATGGAATGGAAGAAATATGGAAATACGTTTGATGAGATGTTATATGGTGTCGAGTATGAAAGAACATATATAGATTATGATGATAAAAAAGATACAATTGTGCAATATTCCATTACCGGAAATGCAAAGGAATTGGATAGCTGGAAGGTGAAGAACATCGAACCTGTTTTTAAAAAATAATTTTGGTTGAAGGAAGGTATGTATGCTTGATAATATAGTATATCTTGATAATGGAGAAAAAGAAGGGCGATATTCAAAAATAATATTTTCTGTTGGGTACTTATACATGTTGTTGCCAGTAGTGATATTTATTGGAGGATATTTAAAAAGTATATTTGCAATTATTTTGCTGCCATTGCTAATATGGGGATATGCAGCGGCTATAAAGGCTATTAGACCTATTAAGATACCAGAAATTGATAAAAAGACAATGTTTTATCTGATAGCAGCATTTGTTGCTATTATCATATGGTGCTTGTATTGCGGAATTGGTGGATATACTATATCCACGGGAGATTTGCCGTATAGAAATACTATTTATGAACTTCTGGTTAACAACAGTTGGCCAGTTCATAAAAATGTTATTTATGACGGGGATATTCAGGATAGAGTGCTTTGTTATTATATTGGCACTTGGTTTCCGAGTGCATTGGTTGGAAAGTTATTTGGAGTGGAAGCAGGATGGTTCTTTCAGTTGATATGGAGTGTATTGGGAATATATTTATGTTATTTGATTTTATGCTTAATTTTTAATAAGGTCAAACTGTGGCCGATAATTGTGTTTATGGCTTATGACGGATTGGATTATGTGGGGACATGCTTCCGCTCTGGAGGATTGGTAAGTATAATGGATACTAACTCGTGGTGGGCGGGATTTGTCCAATTCGCTTCTTTTACGAGTCAGCTTGCAAATGTATTTAACCAAGCGCTACCAGCGTGGTTAGCAATATTGCTAATATTATCACAGAAAGAAAATAAAAACGCTGTTTTTGTGCTTGGTTGCCTCTTGATTTGTTCGGTTTTTCCTTTTATTGGATTGGCAGCAATAGTAATTATGTATATTGCTGTAAAGTACTATCGTGTATACAAGGATAATAAGATGTCTTTTGGATTTGTCAAAGGAGATCTATTTACGTATCAAAATGTTATAAGTGGAGGAATTGCCGGGATAACAGCTTTTGTTTATTATCTTGGTAATGTGGTGGTTGGGAGGACTTCTGCAAATTTTAACACAGCAGTTGCTTATCCAACATATACATTACAGAATGATACAGTAGAGTTTATATCTTTGTATGACAATTTTGATGGGAACATAGAACATTCATATATTAAGATAATCATGAGATTGATTATTTTTGTGATATTAGAAGTTGGGATATATCTTTTGCTTGTATTTAAGACAAATAAGAGGAATCCAATATTTTATATAGCGTTGATTCTTTCGATTTTAATTCCGTGTATTGTCTTAAGTGATAAAACGTATCCAGTTGCGAAAGATTTTTCTATGCGAGCATCTATACCAGTCCTTATATTGGTTTATATGTTGATAGTCAACGAATTGATGAATGCGGATATGAGAAATAAGAAATTGCTTATAGCCGTGTTAGTTATAGGAAGTTGTAATCCGCTGACTTTTTCATCAAATTACTTAGAAGCATGGTCATCAGGCAGTGGTTTTCAAAGAAGTTATGTCAATGAGAATTGGTTATTTGGAGGAAAAAATTTCTCTGCAAGTGCAGATAACATATTTAATAGAATATTTGGTAAAGATTTAAAGTCTGTCGATCTAAATGGTTGTGATATTTCTTTTCCAATAAAAGAAAATTTTGCTGAATGTACGACAGAAGGAGCATTGCTTGAGCAGTATAACGGCTGCTGGATGGTTGACAGATATAGCTTAGTGCTGGATGGGGAAACAGATTCAGATTTGAAGTTGACTGTAGTTGGGAACATATATGGGGATGCAAAGATATCTGTATATGTGAATAAGCAGAATATTGGATATCTTAAAATAGAAGGTGAAAATAGGGATAAAGATATAGAAACAGTAAGGAGCATTTATATTGATAATAGCTATTTAGAAGAACAGGGGCAACTGATTGAGCTTGTATGTGAGAATCCACAAACGTTTTATGTCAATGAAGATATAAGCAGTACTATTAGTATGTTCATGAAAAAGCTAAGTATTCAAAAGATAGGAGGAGAATAAAGCGTATGCTTGATCGAAACTGGTACAAAAACAAAAAGATACTAATAACAGGGCATACAGGATTTAAAGGTTCATGGCTGTGCAAAATACTAATAAATGCTGGTGCTAACGTCACAGGATATGCCCTTGAACCGCCTACAACGCCTAATCTCTTCTCTATATGTGGGTTAGAAGGACAGCTTCACTCGGAAATAGGTGATATAAGAGATTTAGAGCATTTGTGCAAGATATTTGACGAGGTGAAGCCAGAGATAGTCATACATCTTGCGGCACAGCCGATTGTAAGGGATTCTTATAAGAATCCTGTTTACACTTACGAAACGAATGTTATGGGAACAGTGAATATATGTGAATGTGTTCGTATACATGAATGTGTCAGGTCTTTTTTGAATGTTACAACAGACAAGGTATACGAGAATAAGGAGTGGGAATGGGGATACCGCGAGAATGATCCACTTGATGGCTTTGATCCTTATTCCAATAGTAAGTCGTGTTCGGAACTTGTTACACATGGCTATATCAAATCTTTTTTCAGCAACATGCAGATTGCGGCTTCTACAGCACGAGCAGGGAATGTTATCGGCGGTGGTGACTTTGCTAATGACAGGATTATTCCTGATTGCGTGAGGGCAGCTTTGGCAGGAAAAGAAATTATTATCCGCAATCCACATTCGATTCGCCCATACCAGCATGTGCTTGAGCCATTGCATGCATATTTAATGATTGTTAAGGAGCAATGTTTAGATAAGAAATACGCTGGCTTTTATAATGTTGGTCCTGATGATTGTGACTGTGTGGCTACAGGAGAATTGGCAGATTTGTTCTGTGAAAAATGGGGGGGTTTGAAATGCTCTAATCAGCACGATGGAGGTCCTCATGAGGCAAATTTCTTAAAATTAGATTGTTCCAAGATAAAGAGTACAATTGGTTGGAAACCAAGATGGCATGTGGGAGAAGCAATTGAAAAAACAGTAGAATGGTCAAAAATATATAGTGAAAACGGTGATATATCAAAATGCATGGATATGCAAATTCAGGAGTTTTTTGCTATTATTTGAGCTGTCTCTTGCGTTTTTCATATCTATTTGAGCCGCCAAAGGCGGTATGGTGGGGGTTAATATGTTTGAAAACAAATCAGAAGCGCAGGCAAAAGAAGAAATACTGAGTATGGTGGCAGAGTATTGTGACAAATTTCACAACCAGAAAAAGGTATTCGAGCCGGGGGATAGGATCAATTATGCCTCTCGGGTATATGGACATGAGGAAATGTGCAACCTTGTAGACTCTGCACTGGAGTTCTGGCTTACATCAGGAAGGTATACAAGGGAATTTGAGGAAGCGTTTGCAAAGTATTTAGGAATAAAATACTGTTCGTTGGTCAACTCTGGTTCGTCAGCTAATTTGCTTGCGTTTATGGCACTGACATCACCGCTACTTGGTGACAGACAAGTCAAACCGGGAGATGAGGTCATAACAGTTGCAGCAGGCTTTCCTACAACGATAACACCAATGATACAGTACGGTGCTGTACCTGTGTTCATTGATATAACGATTCCACAATACAATATGGATGTGTCAATGCTCGAAGCCGCTTTGTCGGAAAAGACAAAAGCGGTCATGGCTGCACATACATTAGGAAATCCCTTTGATTTAAAAGCAGTAAAAAAATTCTGCAATCAACATAATCTTTGGCTGATAGAAGATAACTGTGATGCATTGGGTTCTGTCTATACGATTGATGGTGAGGACAGGCTTACAGGAACAGTTGGAGATATTGGAACATCATCGTTTTATCCGCCGCATCATATGACTATGGGTGAAGGTGGGGCAGTATATACAGACAATCCGCTGCTGCACAAGTGTCTCCGCTCATTTAGGGACTGGGGACGGGATTGTGTATGTGCATCTGGACAGGATAATTTGTGTGGGCATCGCTTTGATAAGCAGTATGGCGAATTGCCGCTTGGCTATGATCATAAGTATGTGTATTCTCATTTTGGATATAATCTTAAGGCAACAGATATGCAGGCAGCAATTGGTTGCGCACAGATTAAAAAGTTTCCAAGTTTTGTTGAGAGAAGAAAACAGAATTTTGAGCGTCTGAAAAATGGCTTGAAAGGCTGTGAGGATAAACTGATATTGCCAGAGGCATGTTCATGTTCTGATCCAAGCTGGTTTGGCTTTATGGTTACATGTAGGGAAGGTGTTAGCCGCAAGAAAGTAGTTCCATATCTTGAACAGCATGGTATACAGACACGTATGCTTTTTGCAGGGAATTTTATCAAACATCCTTGTTTTGACCAGATGCGGAAAAGTGGTACGGGTTATAGAGTAGTAGGGGAACTTGTAAACACGGACAGAGTTATGGAAAATGCTTTTTGGATAGGGGTGTATCCAGGAATGACGAATGAGATGATAGATTATATGGTTCAGATTATGAGAGAGGCAATAGGGCTGGGGGAGATTGATATATGAAACAAAGGCTGGCAGATTATGTGGCAGATTTCTTGGCAGCACATGGAGTAAGGGATTGTTTCACTGTCGTGGGCGGAGGAGCAATGCATTTAAATGATGCTTTTGGGCATCATAAGGATATCGTGTGTACTTATAATCATCATGAACAGGCTTGTGCCATTGCGGCGGAAGCATATGCAAGGCTTGAGAATAGGATTGCTGTTGTGTGCGTGACAACAGGACCAGGCGGGACAAATGCAATCACAGGTGTCGTGGGCGGATGGTTGGATTCCATACCAATGTTTATTGTGTCAGGTCAGGTGCGGTATGATACTACAGCACGCTATGCGCAGCAGTTTACGGGTGGGTTGCCGCTTAGGTCAGTCGGTGATCAGGAATACGATATTACCAAATCAGTAGCCAATATGTGTAAATATGCCCAGATGCTTGAAAAACCAGAGGATATTAGATATATGCTTGAAAAGGCATGGCATTATACCACAACCGGCAGACCAGGACCAGTATGGATAGACATTCCAGTTAATTATCAGGGAACAATCGTAGAAACAGACGAATTATTAGGATATACACCTGCTGAGGATACACAATATGAAGAAACATTGCCTCCACCAGTATTTGATGAAATGGTACAGACAATACTAGATAAAATTCAAAAGGCAGAACGCCCTTGCATTTATGCAGGAGGAGGTATTCGCCTGTCAGGAGCGTATAATGTTTTTAAAAAGGTAGTGAATATGCTTGGAGTTCCAGTGGTAACATATTGGAATTCCGTGGACTTGATGGAGGATGAACATCCGTTATATTGTGGGCGCGGGGGAAATATGGGTGACAGAGCTGGTAATTTTGCAGTGCAAAATTCAGATTTGCTCTTAGCTATAGGAACGCGCCTGTCTATTAGGCAAGTTGGTTATAATTGGGAAACATGGGCTAGAGAAGCCGAGGTCATCATGATTGATATAGACAAGGCAGAGCTACACAAACCTACCCTGCATGTGGATATGCCAATATGGGCAGATGCAAAAGGATTTTTAGAAAAAATGTTGGAAATGCTTGATTCAAAGCAGACAAAGATGCTGAATCCTAATGAATCTTGGCGCGAACAATGCAGAAAATGGAAACAGCAGTATCCTGTAACCTTGCCGCGCCACTGGGAAGAGAATGGAGAAACAGCAAATGTATTTGCATTTGTCAGATACTTAAGTGAGAGTCTGCCAGAAAATAGCCTTACCGCAGTAAGTAATGGCGCGTGTTGTGTAGTTGGACATCAGAACTGGAGTATGAAACGCGGCACACGGTTTATCATAAATAATGCCATAGCTAGTATGGGTTATGGGCTTCCTGCTGCAATTGGGCTTTGTGTTGCTGCAGGAAAACGGGACACGATATGCCTTGAAGGTGATGGAAGCATCATGATGAATCTACAAGAATTACAGACAATCGTGACAAATAAACTTCCTATAAAATTGTTTCTTATCAACAATCAAGGTTATCACAGTATTCGGCAGACACAAAACAATCTTTTCAAGGAACACAGCAAAGTGGGGATTGGACCTGAAAGTGGTGACTTATCATTCCCTGACTTTAGCAAGCTGGCGGCAGCTTTTGGTTATCCGTATTATAGTGCAGGAAGCAATGCAGAGATGAAGGAAGCTGTGCAAACAGCTTTGGAAGAGCCGGGTTTTGTCATGTGTGAGATATTTACGGATACAGTGCAGGTATGGGAGCCAAAAAGCAGTACAAAGAAATTGCCTGATGGCACACTTGTAAGCCCTCCATTAGAGGATTTAGCACCGTTCTTGTCAAGGGAAGAGTTAAAGAAAAATATGTTTATATTTATGATAGAATAAAGAAACGATATCTGCGTACAGGGGGTAAAGTTGAAAAAAGCTATAGTAACAGGTCCAACAGGGGCAATTGGGGCGGCGCTTGTCGACAAGCTGCTACGCGAAGGGATAGAAGTAGAAGCAATCGTAAATCCACAGTCAAAGCGGCTTAGTAACCTTCCACAGAATGATAGGCTGCACATAGTACAGTGTCCGTTAGAAAGTTTGGATTCATTGGATACGCGGCAGCTTGGAAGCTGCGATACATTTTTTCATCTTGCATGGATGGGAACAACAGGTGCAGGGCGTGATAATATGTATATGCAAAATGAAAATATAAAATATGCTTTGGATTCGGTAAAGCTTGCCAAAAGATGTAACTGTATAGTATACTTAGGAGTAGGATCACAGGCAGAATATGGTCGGGTAAAGGGAAGATTGACAGCTAGTACGCCAGAGAAGCCAGAAATGGGGTATGGGATAGCCAAACTTTGTGCAGGGCAGATGACAAGAATTTTGTGCCGACAGTTTGGTATCCGACATATCTGGACAAGAGTGCTTAGCGTATATGGTCCATGTGATGGAGAGAACTCCATGATCATGTCAGGCATTAGGACTATGCTGCGCGGCGGATGCCCGCCATTTTCGCGAGGAGAACAGTTGTGGGACTATCTGTATAGCGAGGATGCTGCAAATGCACTGTATCTATTGGCATTATCAGGCAAAGGTGATGCCATTTACCCAATTGGAAGTGGAAAAGCGAGACCATTGAAGGATTACATACAGGATATGTGTAGTGCTGTGTCCCTTCAGACGGGAAAAGAAGCAGTGGCAGGCATAGGAGAGCTACCCTATCGTGAAGGACAAGTCATGTACTTATGTGCTGATATATCAGAACTGACAAGAGATACAGGGTTTGTGCCAAAGATTACATTTGACGAGGGCATATCTAAGACAGTAGAATGGTGTAAAACCCATAATTAAGTTTACCATCACAATTATACTGCACACCGAATAAATTTGCAGTATACTCCGACTGGAAACCGCTACATGGACACTTTATAGGATATATCAATGTAAATCCTAGCGGTTTCCAGTATAAGTTATACTAACGGCAAAAGTTATTTGCCGTTAGTATCGCACCAGCCGCGAAGCAGCATATTATCGGCTGTGTGCATCACATTATACTGAGCGGTCTTTTCGACCACTCTGTATATATCAAATAGGGAGCAAGAACAAAATAGAAATCACTTTCACACTCCCTGTATTATGCGCGTGTTGAAGTACACAGATGGGAGCAAGGATGAAGAAAATCAGCATTATGATACCCTGCTATAATGAAGTTGAGAATATTGAGCCAATTAGTGAGGCGGTAGTGGATGTGCTTGAAAAGCAGTTAGCACAGTATGATTATGAAATTTTATTCATAGATAATGCGTCGTTAGATGGAACAAGAGATGTGATAGAGAAGGTATGTGCAAAAAACAAGAAAATAAAGGCAATTTTTAATGTTACGAATTTTGGGCAGTTTAATTCGCCCTTTTATGGAATGTGTCAGACAACAGGGGATTGTACGATTACCTTATGTTGTGATTTTCAAGATCCTGTAGAATTGATACCAGTATTTGTGAAGAAATGGGAAGAAGGGCATCGCATTGTAAGTGGGATTAAGTCATCTAGTAAGGAATCGGGGGTGATTTATTTTTTGCGGACAATGTATTACAAGATAATTAAGAGTATGTCTAGTGTGAAGATGATAGAGCATTTTACAGGGTTTGGTTTATATGATAAAACATTTATTGCTCTGTTGAAACAATTAAATGATCCAATTCCTTTTATCAGAGGCATTGTTGCAGAATACGGTGCTGGCTTTAATATGGCAGAAGTAGAATATGAGCAACCAAAGCGTCGGGCAGGCAAGTCACATAACAACTTTTATAGTCTGTATGATGCGGCGATGTTGAGTTTTACATCATATACTAAAGTAGGACTAAGACTGGCTACTTTTGTAGGATTTGTGATGGGAATTGTCAGTATGGTGATAGCGATTGTATATTTAATCCTAAAGCTTACACATTGGAATAGTTTCCAAGCAGGATATGCGCCTATGATAATTGGGATTTTTTTATTGGGTTCTATACAACTGTTTTTTATTGGGTTTATGGGAGAATATATTTTAAATATCAATACGCGCGTTATCCACAGACCAATTGTGGTAGAGGAAAAAAGGATAAATTTTGAAGAAGAGGTTAATGAATAGATGCAGAATGCAAGAGATATTTATTCAAAAGTTTGTTATATATTTACAGCAAAGCAGAGAAAACAGTTAATCGGAATGATTGGGGTATTATTGCTAGAGGCATTGCTGGAATTAACAGGTATTGTTTCTATTTATCCGTTTATTGCGGTGATGTTGAATCCTGAAATGATACAGAGCAACAAAATATTACATTTTTTTTATGATTTTTTTCATGTGAAGAACGATATTGATTTTTTTATGATCATAGCAGCAGCATTGATTATCATTTATATTGTAAAAAATCTATTTAATGCATATGCATATTATGCAAGAAATAAATTTATTTTTGACAACCAGCGGGAAATTGGAGTAAGGCTTATGAAAAGTTATATGTCAGAGTCTTATTCGTTTTTTTTGGAGAAAAATTCTGCTGTGTTGATGCGTGGTGTGGGCACTGATGTGACACAATTTTTTCAATTGGTTATGCAGTGTCTTATTATGCTGTCATCATGCCTAATGACAGTTATTTTTGGTCTGTATTTGTTGTATACGGATTTGGTGCTGTCAGTGAGCATGATTGTGCTAATGTTCCTTTTCGTTTCACTGTTTGTAAAATGGAATAAGGCTAGGGCGCTTCATTATGGCAAAGAGTCTCAGGAATGTAGTGGTAAGATGGGACAATGGTTGATGCAGTCTTTTGGCGGTGTTAAGGAGATTAAAATCTTAAAAAGAGAGCAATATTTTGTTGACAACTATGCAAAATACTATGGTTCTTTTGTGAGGGTACAGAAGGTTTTCTCATTCTTGAACCAGATTCCACACTTAGTTCTTGAAACATTCTGTGTGACTGCGATTTTGCTCTTGATTGTATTTCGGCTGCAGAACGGAGCTGATGTGACTGTGTTTGTACCAAAGCTTTCTGTATTTGCAATGGCACTGTTTCGGCTGTTTCCAAGAATCAGTGTAATGAATGGCTGTGTCAATCAGATTATCTTTGGATATCCTTATATGGACAATGTGTATAACGATTTGAAGATGAGTGAAGAGCATAAATATAGAAGAGATGCTATGGAGCAGGAAGGTAGAAAAGAAAAAGAACTAACGTTTGATGATGGTATAACACTTGAAAATATACATTATACATATCCAAATACGGATGTGGAAATATTGTCTGGCATCAATATGTTTATTAAGAAAGGACAGGCAGTAGCTTTTGTAGGACCTTCCGGTGCTGGAAAAACTACACTTGCTGATGTAATACTTGGAATTTTGCAGCTTCAGGAGGGAAGGATTCTGTGCGACGGGAAGGATATTGTGAAACATACAGGGGAATGGGCAGATAAACTAGGTTATATTCCTCAAACTATTTTTTTGTCAGATGATACCATCCGCAACAATGTAGCTTTTGGGCTAGAAGTAGATGAAAGTGAGGACAGTAAGATATGGGCAGCATTAGAACAAGCGCAGTTGAAGGACTTTGTGAAAGAGCTTCCAGAAGGGCTTGATACAATGATTGGTGAGAGAGGAGTTCGATTGTCCGGCGGACAAAGACAGCGCATTGGCATTGCTAGGGCATTGTATACAAATCCTGATATTTTGGTGCTTGATGAGGCAACATCGGCATTAGACAGTGAAACAGAACAGGCTGTTATGGAATCTATCGAGCATTTGCTTGGTCATAAAACTATGATCATCATTGCACATCGAATTACGACAGTGCGTAGCTGTGATGTTATCTATCGTGTCAACAACAAGAATGTTGAGGTGATTACATATGAACAGCTGTTAAACGAAGCAGAGAATAGACCATAATAGTATAATAGAAAAAATAAAGAATTAGGGATTTGATTATGGAGCACGGGCTACAGATTGGATGGCAGATTGACGAAGAAACGGGAAACTGCATAAAGAAAGATGAAACATACATGTGTACTTTGCTGTTTACGCATGTATTTCCCGAAAGTGTTCTAAGTATAGGAATGGATACTAAAACAACGAGCACATATCAATATTGGTATGCTTATTATAGTGTAGAGAGACCATTAAAGTATATATATACTTATGCATATCAGGAGGAGCAACAATGGGCTACTTATCAGAAGGCATTCAGTGCTAAGGAATGGTCTTTTGCGAACTATACGTTTCATAAAGAGGGTTATGTCAGGATGACTTTTAGAAGGGCAGATGGAAAAACATTGTCTGAACAAGACAGGGAGAATGTAGCACGTGCAATCTGTTTTAAACATCCTTTAGAGGTCAGGCATACAAACTATATTGAGCAAAAGGATGTAAAGGAAGAAATCAAAAAGACTGTTCAAACAGTTATGGAAAAGCGGAACGAACACAGTCTTGTCATGACTCTTTTATCAGATACACATTATACTGTTAATGGCAATTGGGAAGATACAGCGGCAACGATTGAGGCAGTGAATGGACAGATTCATCCGGATGGCATTATTCATCTGGGTGATTTAACAGATGGAATCTTAAGTAAAGAAATTTGCAGATATTATAACAGCAAAGTATTAGATAGAATCAAAAGCTGGCAGATACCATTTTATATGGTCATAGGAAATCATGATACAAATTATTTTCGGAATAATCCAGAGCTGCTTTCAAAAGAGGAACAGTATCATTATTATTTGAAAGGAATCGTATCTGGAAACTTGGAAGAAGGACAGTTGTGGTATTATCAAGACTTTGCTGAATACAAGTTAAGGTTTCTGTTCCTACATTCTTTTGATGCACAGCAAGATCAAAGATATGGCTTTCCGGAAGAGGAAGTGGATTGGCTTCTGAAAATGTTAGAACATATGCCAGAGGGTTACTTAGCAGTTCTATTTAGTCATGAAGCGCCATTAGCAAAGCTGGATTATTGGGCAAAAGAAGTTCGTAACGGAGAATTGTTGATAAAGGTACTTGAGGAATGGCATAGAAATCATGGTGAAAGAATCTTAGCATTTGTCCATGGGCATACACATGCCGATTATATTTATCGCGGCAAGGCATTTCCAATTATTTCAATTGGATGCTCAAAATGTGAGTATTTTGCCGATAAGAAGCCTGAGGGGGCATATACATGCCGCAGGGAACTTGGGACGGTGCTGCAAGAGTTGTGGGATACTATGATTATAACGCCAAAGGAACGAAAGATAGAGTTTGTCAGATTCGGTTCAGGGCTAGACAGGCAAGTACTTCCGGAAAAAGAAAAGAAGAAGCCGCAAGTGCAGATATGGGCACATAGAGGGGCATCAGGTTATGCACCAGAAAACACGTTAGAGGCCTTTCAGCTTGCATATGAAATGGGGGCAGATGGAATAGAGCTTGATGTGCAACTAACATCAGACAGGCAGATTGTTGTACTTCATGATGAAACAGTCAACAGAACCAGCGATGGGACGGGATATGTTGCAGATTTGACATTGAAGAGACTCAAGGAGCTGCATTTTAATAAGATGCATCCAGAATATGAAAAAGCAGCAATCCCTACTTTGCAGGAAGTACTTGCATTGGTCAAGCCTACTCCAATGATTGTTAACATTGAGCTAAAGACAGGCGTAAACTTTTATGAGGGCATTGAGGAAGCCGTGTTGAAATTGGTGCAGGATATGGGAATGGAGGATAGAGTGATCTACTCTTCCTTTAACCATTATTCAATTATACGTATCAAGCGCCTAAAACCTGATGCAAAGTGTGCTTTTTTGTATTGTGATGGGATTCACAAGGTAGCGGAATATGCCAAAACGTATGGTATTGAGGCGTTACACCCATCATTGAACAATATGCAGTATCTACAGCTTATAGAGCAGTGCAAGGACATGAATATCAAGATTCATGTCTGGACTGTGAATGAAGAGAAGGATATCCAACAGATGTTGGATATTGGAGTAGATGCAATCATTACAAATTATCCTGACAGGGCATACGAAGTGATTCATAAAAAGATGTTAAGGGAATATGCAAAAGAGAAGCACCAGCCTGTAGAACATAGGAATAAGAATAAACTCTTACATGGGTTGGGTGTTAGTTATAGCAAGATTAGAAAAGTGTTTGTGAAGATTGATCAAATGGTGCAGAAATTGGCAGGAAAATATACTGGAGGGTGAAAATATTATACTATTTTGTGAGCGATTTTACATGGTTTTATGCGTAACAGTTCAAGTCCTATCTGAACTGTTACAGTGATTGACTGGGAAAGGATTGGAGGATGGAAGAAAAAAGTACATACAAGTTAGGGTTTTATAGTACCATCATAGATATATTAGAGCCAGAAATATTTCTGCATTTAAAAGAATGCAGCCAGAAATGTGAACGGTTTGTAATAGGGATTCCTGACGATTATATTATGGTCAGACTTTTTGGGGAGGAAAAACAATATTCTTGTGAAGCTATGAAAAGTTTATTAGCGGACTTTCCCTGGGTGAATGATGTTGTAATCATGAGTTGGGAGATGTTAAGCCGCCAGAAGATATATGCTCAAATTCCTTATGATGTTTGTTTTTATGGATCGGAGTATGGCAGGCAATTTGAGAAAGATCAAGCGTTTTGGAAAGAGAAGGGGATTACAGCATTGCCTGTTGTTCCAGAAGCGATAACTTTTGACATACAGTTTGATGCGTTGCGGATTGCACTGCGGAATGTGACAAAAGAACAGAAAGTTATTCTATATGGAACAGAAAATTATTTTGATTATTACATGACATATTACGCACAGTATCGTGAGCCTGCGTATGCAATAGATGATGCTGAGGAAAAATGGGGGAATTATAAGGCAGGCGTGCTGATTCAGAAACCAAGCACATTAAGTGCAGAGCAGGCAGAAGATGTACTGATTATTATTTGTAGTGACAAGTGTGACGAAGCGCGCAAAAGGATAAAAGCATTTGGAGATTTTAATTACCGCACATTGTTTGTCAACAATAAGATTGCATTACTTGATGAATTTTATGTGTCTAGATTGGATGAGGAAAATTATTTGATACAGGCACATGAAATTCTGCATCATTTGATGAAAGAATTTGACAGGGTATGCACAAAGTATGGTCTGCATTACTATATCCTATTTGGTTCGTTGATTGGTGTACTTCGCCATCAAGGCATCATACCGTGGGACGATGATATAGATGTGGGGATGCCAAGAGCGGATTTTGACAAGCTTCGTAAGATAGCACATAAGGAGTGGAACACAGATGAATTTACATTTTTAAATTATGATGAGTTTGGAAACAATGCGTTTTTAGACTGTATGCCGCGGCTTTTTTACAACAAAGCAACGCTGCCAACAAAAGTTTTTGATAAGGTGGATGGCAAGGCAACGGCGGAAGTAAAGAACAAGATGTTCATAGATATATATATTTTAGATCCCGCAAGCAGGAATCAGAAGAAACATATGATTACAATGAAACTGATGAAAGGTGTGTATGCTCTTTGCATGGGACATCGCGCTCCAATTGATTATACAGAGTATCAAACACTTCCCAGGTATGTGTTTGCGGCTATGAAGATGGCACATTTAACCGGAAAATGTATTCCTTTTAGATTATTGATGGCAATATGGGACAAGTTGTGCAGATATGCTGCTAAAGAGGAATGCGATGATTATTTTATGTCAAGCTGCGCAATAACTTGTATAGAGAGAAAATTTAGTCAAGCCTTTTTTGGAGAAGGGCAAAGGGCAAAGTTTTATGATATGGAAGTTCTTGTGCCTTCTGATTATGATGCATTTTTAAATGCTATATCTTATTTTAATTATATGCAGTTTCCACCAGTGTCTGCAAGAAGACCATCTCATTATTTTATGAATACGGATATGAAGATTTGGAATTGGCATGCAAAGAAAAACGTGAAGAGACACTAAGGGCGATATTTTTTATTAGGATTTATGCGATAAGATCAGATGAGAGTTCGTGTGAGAAGAGGTGCTGGGAGTGGGTGTTGACAACGTTGATAAAGACAGGGATTTAATTTGTCAAGTGATGGAAGTGGAACTAGAACTGTTGCGGAAGTTGAAGGAGCTGTGTGAGAAGCATAGTTTACAAATGTATATGATATATGGGACATTGCTTGGTGCTGTGCGGCATCAAGGAATAATACCGGGAGATGATGATATTGATATTGCAATGCCAAGGGAAGATTATGAGAAACTGTTGAAACTAGAAGGAGCGTTTTCAGGGGAATATTTCTTACAGACACCGTGGAATGACAACTGTTTTTATGGCGGTTTCTTAAAGCTGCGCAAGAAAAACACAACAGCAATCAATCCTCAGAACTGGTGGGTGGATTGTTGTGAAGGAATTGGTATTGACATTTTTCCATTAGATAATGGCTATTGTAATAAGATAAAGGAATGGTTGAAAGAGAAAAGGATTTGCTTTTATCAAAGAATGCTTTATGCAAAAGCATATGGGTATTTTAAGAGATTTCGGGATATACCGTTTTTGATATGGAAGGGGTATCGGTACTTAGGGAAATTGTTTACAAGAGCACAATTAGCAGACCGCTTGAATAAAATTATGTCTTCCGGTGATAATGTACATGCTGCGCCATTTGGTATATATACGCATTATACGTCTGGAAAAGGATTCCAGAATATGGGAAGGGAAGCATTTTCAGAGAAGATAACCTTATCATTTGAGGATATGCGGCTGGATGCTCCAGCTGGGTATGATGAGCTTCTTTCCAAGCGGTATGAGGAAGATTATATGCAGATACCATTACATCAAGAGGACAAGTACAGACATGGATTTTATGTGGTAGACGAGCCATATGAGAATTATAAAAAGCGTTTTCGGGGGCTGTTTCGCCCAGAACCGAAGGAGAGGGATATTATATTAGCTGGCGATGAGGTGATGTTTAGGATATTCCTTAAGTATCAGCAGAAATATAAACCTAAAGTTTTTATAGATTTATTTGAGAAGGAATATAGGAAAAAGATAGGAGATATTCCTATAATGCCACTAGAATATTTGGATAGTTTGGATAAAAGTAAGGTATATTTGGTGATATGCAGTGTTGATATCAGGAGAGCTGAAAAAGTAGTGCGCAGTATAAATTATCAGGATTATTATATTTATGTATGGAATAGAAATTGGCTGTTGATGGCAGATCCAGAGTATATGTTAAATAATTGTTTCTATAGGGATTTGTTGTCTTTATGAAAATGGTTTTATTAGAAGGGAAAGGTTATGAGAAGGAAAGGGTATTTACCACAATTTTTATTTATTATGCTGATAGCATGTTCCATTGTATTTTCTGTGTTTTGGCTTGTTAGAACGAATGGGACTTGTTTGGATACGATTGTATCTTTTAGCGGAAATGATAGATTTATGGATTTTTTTAATCACATTACCTATGTCAGAGATCCACAGAATGTATATTTTTCAAGCCAGCACGCGTGTTTTCCACCACTTGTTTATTTTATGTATTTTCTGTTTAGTAAAATGCTGCCAGGGGATGCTACAGAAATGTATTATGCAAAAGGAACATCCTCCTATGCACTGCTTTTGTATGTCTGTTATTGTGTTATTCTGGCAGTTCTTTTGTTTTATAGTATCTATAAGCTTACGAAGCAAAGAAGTGTTGAACATGCTCTTTGTATGACACTGTTGATAATGTTTTCCAATATTTTTATATTTGGTGTCTTGGAACGGGGAAATTCGGTGTTGATAGTGTGTATTCTTTTGATGCAGGCACTGGAATTGCGCTCGCATGAGGATAAGTTTTCACGTGAACTGGCTTTGATTCTTATAGCTGTTTGTGCAGGGATAAAGATTTATCCTGCTGTGTTTGGGGTGATTTATCTGGCAGAGAAGCGTTGGAAAGAGGCTGTAAGATTGATTGGATATGGGCTGATCTTTTTCTTTGTTCCCTTTATATTTTTCGGGGGGGCAGTGGGCTGGCACAATTTATCCGAAACCAGATGACTATACAGACAGCAGGAAGTGGTTTGGGAAGTATATATGCACTTTGGAATCTGATTACTAGGTCTTGGCTACATATGGAGATACAGGGCGGTCGTGTGGCAGTGGTAGTGTATTTGATGTTAGCATTAGTTGGTAGTGTGTTTGCAACAGATTTTTGGAAAAAGACATTTATGCTTTCAAGTATTATGGTGGTTGCTCCTTTTTGGAGTGGTCGGTATACACCGATTTATATGGTAATTCCGCTGATACTATTTTTTAAAGAAAAGCGGCAAAACACTATGGATTATATATATGCGATATTGTTTGCAGGGATGTTTTTGTTCCTTACATATAACCATGCAGGGATAGCGGGAATTTTTGGCACGAATCTGTCTGCTACAATCACATATTTAGCTATATATGCTATGAATATTTTATTGATAACCGAGGCGATAACAAAGAAAGTGGTTGAGGTTGTAAAAAATAGATTGTAATATTGGTTTGTTTATGTATGAAATGAAGAAAAGATAAGAAATATATAAAAGTAGTGATTTTAGCTGGTCAGAAACAATAGAGAAGATTCGAAATATTTGTTGCAGATTGTGTTTTGTTGAGATACAATAGTAAAATATGATAGGAAGATAAGTTTGAAAGTAAAGGTTACGTTCATACAATAGAATCCAAAAAAGGATTCTATTGTCAAGAATTATTGATTGTGTATGCAGCATGTGGATATATGCGTGCAAAGCACGCTAGGGGTATAAAAAAGAAAATAAATTTCAAGAAACAGAATGAGGGCAGTTATCAGTCTACATCTAATGTATGCAGGCTTCTGGGGGATGGAGGAAGACTATTTGTCAAAATAGCTTCAAAAAACGATGTTTTGTTTTATCAGGTTTTAGGAAGGGCGTGGAATTATGAAAGTAGTAATTTTAGCAGGCGGTTTCCCAAGCACGATATCAGACGGGAATATAGGCATCCCCAAACCTATGGCGGAGATTGGTGGACAGCCTATTTTATGGCATATCATGAAACATTTTTCTTCTTATGGCTTTAATGAATTTATCATATGTGGTGGATATAAAGTAGATATGTTGAAAGAATATTTTAAGGATTTTTATATTTATCAGTCTGATATTACTGTGGATTTGAGGAGCAACACGATAGAAATTCATAAAAAAGTTACAGAGGATTGGAAGGTTTCTGTAGTCGATACTGGTATTCATTCAAGCACTGCAAGGCGCGTAAGCCTTATTGAAAAATATATAGAAGATGAAGATTTTATTGTTACGTATGGTGATTGCCTATCTAATGTTAATCCTACTGATATGGTGGAGTATCATAGAGAACATGGAAAAATCGTGACGATGATGGTCGCAAATCCAACGGGGAGAAATTCTACTCTTGAGATTGATGGAGAAGGAAATTATAAGGGCAACAGAATTTCGGATCTCACAAACCAGTCATGGGTAAATGCATGCACTTATGTGATGAATAGAAGAGCATTTGGATATTTGTTGGGAAATTATTCGATTGAACAGCAGTTTCTATCATCAATGATTGAGAGAAATCAGGTCATTACCTATAAACATGGCGGATTCTGGTCGCCCATTGAAACGAAACGGGACAAGCAACAGCTTGAAAATGACTGGATAGCAGGGTGTGCCCCATGGAAATCATGGGAGGATATGGGGGATAGATGAAAGTAGTGATTTTGGCTGGTGGGATGGGGACAAGACTTGGAGAAGAAACAAAGATAAAGCCAAAACCTATGGTTGAAATAGGTGATAAGCCGATTTTATGGCATATCATGAAAATTTATTCCCATTATGGATTTCATGATTTTATTGTATGTTGTGGTTATAAAGGGCATATGATTAAGGAATATTTTGCGCATTATTATATGTACCAATCTGATATGCGATTTGATATAGGCAAGAGAGAGGAAGGTTATCTAGCTTCTGATGTAGAGCCTTGGAGAATCACTTGTGCTGATACTGGGTTGAATACCCTTACTGCGGGTAGGCTTCTTAAAATAAAGGAATATATTGGAGAAGATGAAACGTTTATGCTCACTTATGGGGATGGTGTGTCTGATGTTAATATTCATGAGCTTTTGAAGTATCATTATGATATGGGCAAGCTTGTGACCATAACTTCCACACAGCCTGCGGGACGGTTTGGAGCAATCAAATTTGAAAAAGCTACAGGTACAATTGAACATTTTAAGGAGAAGGCAAGAAAAGATCAGTCATGGATAAATATTGGTTTTATGGTTATGAACAAGGGTGTCTTTGATTATCTTGGTGATGGAAGTTCAATGCTTGAAGATATCCCGTTTGAGTCGCTGACAGCAGATGAACAGATGGTTGCATATCGACATGATGGGTTCTGGTCGCCTATGGACAATATCCATGACAGAGGATACTTACAGGAATTGTGGGACAATAAAGAAGCACCGTGGAAGGTGTGGTGAATTTTTACGCATTTTTAGAAGGATGGAGGAACAAGATAGTGTTAACGGTACTGTTTAATTGGATTTATATATTTTTCGTCACACAAGTGATAGGATTTGGAGGGCAGCAGATAATATGTCGTATACTAAAGATTCCAACACCACAATTCAAATTATCAGGGAATATTATGTGCGGGATAGTCATTACTACGGTATATGCACAGTATTTCAGCCTGTTCCATAAAATAGGAGTTATTGCTAACCTTATTTTGATTATTTTATGCATTATTATTGTTTATGTCAATAAAAAAAGTATGATAGAATATATGGTTTTTATGAAGAATGTTTTATTCTCGTGGGAAGGTCTGCTGTATATAGGAGTACTATTATTGGCAGCATTTTTTACGTCACGTGGTTCTATCCATACAGACACAAATATATATCATGCTCAGGCTATTAGATGGTATGAAGAATTTGGCGTGGTGAAGGGGTTGGGAAACCTACAACAGCATTTTGCTTATAATAGTTCCTATTTTGCATTTGCTGCTTTATTTGGGTTAAAATTTTTGTGTGGTCAATCTTTGCATACCACTACTGGTTTTATCGGGGGGGTATTGTGTATATGGGCACTTTATCACTTGAAGGGATTTTTTGAGCATGAGCGTCATATGACAGACTTATGCTGTATAGGGATTCTTTTTTATGCATTAGTCAACCTAACAGGATTTGTGTCACCTGCTTCTGATTATGCAACCATGTTTATGGCATTATATGTCATTGCACGTTGGTGTGAAGAGATAGAATCAGAGGAAAGGAATATACATGATAAGAATTACTATTCCTTTTCTTTGTTATGTGTTATGGCAGTATATGTGGCAACATTAAAACTTTCGGCTGGATTATTGATTCTGCTGGTGATTTTTCCTATAGTGAGTTTCGTTAGAAAAAGAGATATTAGAGCAATTGTTACGTATCTTATATTGGGCATTGCTGTTGTGCTTCCTTTTTTGATAAGGAATATTATCATATCTGGTTGGCTGCTTTATCCATTTCCTTCATTAGATTTATTTCATTTTGATTGGAAGATACCAATTGAATATGTTGAGATGGATTCAGCACAGATTAAAGTGTGGGGACGTTGTCTTTATGATATTGGGCTGATTGATATGCCAGTGTCCGAATGGTTTCCAATTTGGTGGAGGGAACAGGAACGATATGCACAAATGTTAATATTGACAAATTGTCTTGCAGGAATACTTGATTGTTGCATTCTTGTGCATAGGTTGTTTAGCAAAGTAAAAATCAATTGGAATCTTGTACTTTTGAATGTGGTGGTCTTTTGTAATGTTGTAGCATGGTTTATGCTTTCGCCATTTATTCGTTATGGACTTGCTTTTCTTCTTGCTTTTCCACTGTTGTCAGTAGGTATGTGGATGCAAAAGGAAAAAAGCAGTTTTTATAAAATTGTTTCAGGTTGTATTGTGGTGCTTATGTTCTTTATTCTAACACCTTATTGGGATCATTATTTTACGGATGATATGGTTTTTCTAAAGCAGAACTTGATGCAGCCATATTATATCAAGCAGAAGGAATATGAAACTTCACCGATGGAGGAATTTGATATGAATGGTATTACAATTTATTCACCAGCTAAAGGAGAGATAACAGGTTATCAGTATTTTCCAGCATCTACTTATGATGAGATGATAAGGCGTACTGAGTTACGTGGAAAAAGTTTAAAAGACGGATTCAAACCAAAAAAGGATTGAATCTGCAAAAAAGGAAAAGGTAAAAGATGATAAAAAAATATATTTTATGTATTTCTTTTTATTTGATTAGTATACTGTTCTTAGCAGGCTGTGGTGCAACGAATAGTTTGTCTTGTTCAGTTAAGGACATGACAGTCAATTATTGTACAAATCCTTTGGCAGTTGATAGTAATCCTACTTTTAGTTGGAAGATGGAGGATATCAGTACACAGGGACAATATCAGACAGCATATGAGATTGCAGTTGCAGATTCCAAGGAAAAGCTGAAAAAAAGACAGTATGTATGGAATTCTGGCAAAATAGAATCTGGGCTATCGGTAGCAATTCCTTATGAAGGAGAACAGTTACAGCCGGAAACTAGGTATTATTGGCAGGTGACAGTATGGGATAAGGACGGGAAACAAACAGTTTCAGAACAGGAAGCATTTTTTGAAACAGGTGTTTCTGAAGAAGGCTGGTCAGAGGCACAGTGGATCTGCCTGCCGAAAGAAGAGAAGAAACAGGTTTCGGAAAGGGAATATACAATAGAATATGATATCCGATTCGATACGCCTTCTTTTTCAGGTTTTTTGTGGGCGGCTGATGAGGGCATATATGGAAGGTACTATATGTGTGCTGTTGACACAACAAGGGACGAGCCGTTACTGATGATTGCGGAAAAAGAGTATGAGGAGGTTTTGTGGGAAAGTAGTTTTCCTTTGGGAGAGACAGGCTTTGAAGCAGAGCGCAGCCACCATATTACAATAGAAGTATTACAAGGTGTAGCTGTTGTCAGGCTGGATGAACAGCTTATTGCACAGCAGGAACTAACTGAATTAAGAGAAATAAGCTCAGTTGGGTTTTGGACACAGCGTGGGGCGTATTACGCGTATTATGATAATATATTAGTGAAGGGCGATAATGGAAAAATTTGGTATCAGGAAGATTTTTCAGAAACGGATGCGAATATTTTTTCACCATACTATTTAAAAACTGAGAATGGATGGGCACAGACTTCGTCAGGATTTATTGTTACGCCAGGAAATGAAAATCCTGCTCCCATGTTTCGGAAAGAATTTCTTGCAGATGTGGATGTTGCCGAGGCAAAGCTTTATGCTTCTGCATTGGGAATTTATGAACTTTATCTGAATGGACAGAAAGTGGGAGATGATTATTTTTCGCCGGGACAATCTGTATATTATAAGAATGTGTACTATCGCGCATATGATATAACAAAACAGGTGCAAAAAGGAGAGAATGCAATCGGAGTCATTTTGGGCTCTGGGCGTTATAATAAGGCAAAAAGCACTTGGGGAGATACACTTGCTTTTAAGGGAAAGCTCGTTATCACTTATGCTGATGGGAGAAAAGAATATGTGGTATCAGATACTTCATGGACATGTTATAGCAATGGTCCTGTCAGGAATGATGATATGTTTATGGGGGAATACTATGATGCAAATTATGAGGTAGATGGATGGACAGAGACAGATTTTTCAGAAAATGCATGGAAAAATGTTCAAGTATATGAAGACGTGCAGGGAAAACTGTCTGCATCATATAGCGAGCCTGTAAGATGCGTGCAAGAGATTGAACCTGTATGCATGACAGAGCCGATTCAGGATGTCTATGTATATGATTTTGGACAAAATATCAATGGTTTTTGCCGCATTAAAGTAACGGGACAAAAAGGGCAGGTAATTACCCTACGGTATGCAGAAACTTTAAATGAGGAAACGATGTCATGCAAGGATGATGAAATCGGGACAGTATGGACACAGAATCTCTATACAGCAGATAATACAGACTATTATGTTCTAAGTGGGAATGGTGAGGAGGTCTTTGTGCCTTCGCTTGTAAGCAGAGGATTTCGGTATGTACAGATTTCAGGAGCAAAGGAAGCGCTGCCTTCGGAGGATGTCGTAGCAATGGTGTTATCTTCTGATTTGGAACGGACAGGTTATTTTGAGTGTTCAGATGAAATGGTAAACCAATTATATCGTAACATCTATTGGTCACAGCTAAGTAATTTTGTAGATATTCCAACTGATTGTCCACAGAGGGATGAGCGTTTCGGATGGGCAGGAGATGCACAGGTGTTTGAGCCAACAGCAGCGTATAATGCGAATGTATATCAGTTCATGCGGCAGTATGTATCGGCTCTTCGGCTTGGACAGAATGAAACTGGTTCTTATCCTGAGCTTGCGCCAAGCGTGAGCACAGACGGGGGAGCAAACGGTTGGAGTGACGCGGGTATTATTTTAGTTTGGCAGCTGTATCAGCAATATGGTGATGTCAGCATCATAAAAGAAAATTTAGAAGCTATGTGTAAATATATGGATTATTTGACACATACAAGTGATGGTTTCTTACGTGCTCATTCAGGATATAATGATCATAATGCGGTGTCTTCATTAGATGATACATTAAGCAATACGGCGCAGTGTGCATATGTGGCATCTCTTTTAACAAAGATGTGCCGTATCATAGAGGAGTATAGTTTAGCAGAGAAATATGAAGCGGTTTATGAACAATATAAAAGTGCATGGCAAAAACAGTATATCAACGAGGATGGTTCTATTGATTGCTGGTTGCAATCTGCTTATATCTTAGGTTTAACATTTGGCTTGTATCCGGAAGATCTGGAAGAAAAAGGAGCTGCGTGCCTTAATTCTGCAGTGGCATATAATGATTATCACTTGAATACGGGATATGTGGCAACTCCATACCTTATGCAGACCCTGTGCAAATATGGTTATTCGGATGCTGCTTATAGGATCTTGCAGCAGAAAGATTATCCTTCATGGGGATATATGATTGCGCATGGTGCAACTACTATTACAGAAGGGTGGAGTACTTTCTATGAGAACGAGGATGGGACTTATGGAATCAATGGTTCGCTCAATCACTATGGACTTGGATCTGTGGGAAAGTGGATGTATGAGGGAATTTTGGGAATCCGGATGGATGAAACACAGCCAGCTTATAAGCATTTTTATTTAGAGCCTGTTGTGGGTGGAGGATTGACATATGCAAAAGGAAGTTATGAAAGTATGTATGGTACAATTGTAAGTGAATGGCGCATAGAAGGCAGTGAAATTGTTTTTTATTTTGAAATTCCAGCAAATACTTCAGCAACGATTACCTTACCGGATGTACAATATCAGAATATGAAGCTGCAGGCAGGAAAGTATGAATATCGAATCAAGTTAGGATGAGAAGAGTAGTCACGAGGTAACAGTTCAGCCTAGGACTTTGCACTATGCTGCAAAGTCCGTAAGAATGAGTAGAGGTTGAGATGCATCAAGCCATGGTACATGGGTTTGACATCGCGAAGCGATTTTGCATGGCTTGATGCGTTACAGTTCAGCAAGGCTGAACTGTTGTCACAAGAGGATGGATACGAAATGGAATGGGATATAGTTCAAAATTTGTTTGGTAGAATTAGAAAAAATGTCTGGATATGTTTTTTCTCAGGAATTGTATTTGGCTGGATGACACATTTTTATATGTTAACGCATAAGCTGCCCAACTGGGATGATATTATGGCTATTGACAATTTTGGGAGTGGTGCACATTTAGGCAGATGGTTCTTGAAATATATTTATCAGTTTGGCAGTAAGTGGAGCATTCCGGCGTTGCATGGAATGCTAGGGATTGTGCTGCTCTCAGTTGCTGCCTGTGTGATTATGGAAATTTTCCAACTCAAAAGTGTGACAGCGGCAGTCTTGTTACCACTGTTGATGCTAACCTTTCCAAGTGTTGCCTCTAATATGACATTTATGTTTATGATGCATACATCTGCGCTTGCAATCTTAGCGCTGTGCATTGCTGTTTATATTGCAAGGAAATATAAGTATGGTGTGATTCCTTGTGGCGTCCTTTTAATATTGGTGCTGGCAGTTTACCAAAGTTATATTGCATTTGCCATTTCTTTACTGATATTTGGGTTGATGTTTGATCTTTTTAACGGAAAAAGAACAGGGATACAAGTTTTTTGGGAGGGTGTCAAATATGTTGTAATGCTTGGCGTTAGTGTGTTTCTTTATATGCAGCTGAGCTGGTGGATTTATCCGAATCTTGTGAATGAAGATTACGGAGGTGTGGGGAATATGGGGCATATCCCCATCTCTGAAATGCCCCATCTTATGCTCCGCTGTTATAAAAGAGTTTTGGATTTCTTTATTTTGAAGCCGTTTGGGTTCATGTCAGAGAACACGCATATTTTGAATATTTTGGTCTGCTTGCTGGTGGCAGGTTTCTTTGTATTCATAATTGTAAAGAAACAATTCTATAAAAAGAAATTAGAGTGCGTGATGCTTTTTTTGCTTGCCTTTTTTGCGCCGTGGGCGATGGCATTTGTATATTTTATGGCACCAGAAGTAGATTATTCTATGCTCATGCTGTATGCGTATGTTCTGGTGTACATCTGTTTGCTGGCATTATGGGAACAGGCGATGCCACTTTGGAAAAGTAAGCTGATGCAAAGTATTGCGGCATGGGCTATAGTGATTTCCTTATTTTTGGTGGCATATCAGAATTATTTGGTTACAAATGAGGCATATTTTAGAATGGATATTGCATTCCAGCGGACGGTGGCATATTACGAAAGGCTGATTGCAAGGCTAGAACAAACAAAAGGATATCAATATGGGGACGCTGTTTTTATCGCAGGAGATTTTTATTATGTAGATAATCCAAGCCCAATAGAAGAGGTTTCGATGGAGGATGAAAAATATAGGGAATTTTCGGGAATTGCCTTGGAAAATGGGATGATTACTGCCAGTGTGAGAAACCATTTTGTAGAAACATATCTAGGTATTCGTATGCCGGGACTATCAGAAGACCAAAAAGATCAGATTCGAAACAGCACAGAATATCAGAACATGCCTATATATCCGGCTGAAGGATGTGTGATGAAAATACAGGATGCATGGGTAATTAGGCTAAATTAGTGAGGCATAAAGATGAGTAGGGACAAGGGAAAGACAATCATATTGAATCTATATACTATGTTGGTATGCAGCATTTATTTTGCTGTGTTGACACAGGAGGATTTAGTTGACACAGCTTTGCTAACAGTGCGAGAAGTAGTGTCACCATTTTCTCTTAGTGGAATATTGGACAATAAGATAGAAGTTTTCTGGGCGATGATACTTTTGGTGGGAAAATGGGGAGCTTGGCTGCTTGTGGCAGCCATAGTCTGGCTTATCGGCAGGAAAATATTGCTCAAAAAGCTGCAAAATATAGATTGTATAACTATTCTGGGAAGATTAGAAGGTGTCAAAGATTCTTTGGCAATGACTGGTATCTTTATTGAGATGATATGGGCTGCTTTCTTTTATGCAAGTTTTTCTATTCCTTACAGTGAAGTGTTTATTTTCATTGCAATGCAATGTCTAGCAGCAAAAATTATCATAGATGACCATTCACAGAAAGAATGGAAGATGATACTTGTCCTCGTTACGTTTGGGATTGGCTGCAAATTATATACAGACAGGAATTTTGTGCTAAGGACAGTTTTGCTGATTGCAGCTTTTAAAGATTTGGATTTGAAAAAAATCATGAAATGGTATCTTGTGGTAAATGGAATTGCTATTGTCATGATTGTTGGTATTTCTATGCTTGGTATTGCTGGGACATGGATGGAAACAGAGGTATATCGTTCTGACATGGAGACTGCAAACAGGTATGCATTGGGATTCAATTCACCAAATACGACGCATTTTGTGATAATCAGACTAGCGCTCATTGCAATGTACATATGGTGGTACAAGTTGGAATGGTGGCATATTGTAACGTTCCTAGTCGTAAACCATATGTTATATATTTTCACGGATTCACGGACTGGAATGCTTGTGGGGCTTGCATCAGGAATTCTTGCCATTTTTTTCAGATATTTTAAAAAGCTGCGCGACAAAAAAATATGGTATATTGCAGGAGGAGGTTTGATAGTAGCGCTGACTATATTTTCTTTGTGTTTTTTCCGGTGGAACTTTTATCAATATGATTCTGAGGGAAGCTGTCCAGAGTGGGTGTATCGTGTGAATGGGCTGATGGTAGGGAGAATCCATCAAATGTTGAAATTTAAACAGGGAATAGAAATATCTCCTTTTGGGACATATAAATCAGGGGTATATATCGACATGGGATATGTGAAACTGTTTTTGCAGGAAGGATTCATTGCTTTTGGGTTATACCTTGTGACGATGATGCGCCTGATTAAAAAACAGTATGACATCAAAGATTATGCTGGTTATATTATTGTTATAGCTATTAGTATCAGAATGTTGATGGAGTCTTCGTTTGTTCCTTTTGTGTTTCAGAATCCAGCATTGATGCTGGTAATGGGATGTGGAATATTGTGTAATAATGAAAAGGAATGCATGTCGAAACATGCAGAGAGGGATAAATTTGAAACAAGCATATAAAACTAAGAAAAAATGGGAAAATGACATTGCAATTCAATATTCTATGGTTTACAATCAATATATACTGCACAACGATTATACTAGCGGTTTTTGGTATAAATGAGTAGGGCAGCATGTCATGAAAGGACAGTGACAAGGTGGGCAGTTTTAGAAAAAAAGGAATACTCTATATCGTCGTTCCATGCTATAATGAAGAGGAAGCTTTAGAAACATCGGCTGCGCGGCTTAAGGACAAGCTTTGTTCACTCGTGAGCAAGGAAATTGTATCAGAGAAAAGCCGCATTGTATTTGTTGATGATGGTTCTCGGGACGGAACGTGGGAAATTTTGCAGAAACTCTATGAAGAGAATGAAGAATTGATTGCACTTCGTTTTGCACACAACAGGGGACATCAGAATGCGATACTTGCAGGGATGATGTATGCAAGAGAATATTGTGACTTTACGATTACGATAGATGCGGATCTTCAGCAGGATATCAATGCATTAGAAAGCTTTATAGCAGAGTATGAAAATGGCAGTGAGATTGTGTATGGGGTGCGTAATTCACGCAATACGGACGGTTTTTTCAAAAAAATGTCTGCAATGCTGTTTTATAAGACAATGCGGCTGATGGGCTGTGATATCTATGAAAATTCAGCAGATTACCGCCTTATGAGTGCAAGAGCTTTAGAGGCACTTTCAGAGTATGGCGAGGTGAATTTATTTCTTCGGGGCATTATTCCAGATATTGGACTGAAATCTTCGGTGGTGTATTTTGATGTGTTTCCACGCCAGCAAGGGAAATCAAAATATTCATTTTCTAAAATGTTTACACTTGCAGCAGATGGAATTACTTCATTTAGTATCAAGCCAATTCGTATGGTGTTTGCTATGGGAGTGCTGTCATTGATGGTTGGGTTCTTTATGATTATCCACATTGTATATGAACATTATTTTGGATATACTGTCAGTGGCTGGTCGTCTATTTTGATGTCTATATGGATTCTTGGGGGTGCAATTTTACTGTCGCTTGGAATTATTGGAGAGTATGTGGGACGCAATTATATGGAAACAAAACATAGACCTAGATATTATTTTTGTGAAATGTTGTCACGGAATAATGAGGAGAAACAAGGACAATAATAAGAAAATAGAGAATTTATAGAAAGATTAAAAACTAAGTAGTAAGTAACAGTAGAGGAACTGAGAGGAGGGGAGAAAGCACACTGAAAAAGTATGACAAAATTATTATCGGAGCAGGGTTATATGGTTTGTATGCTGCATATTTTTGTGCAAGCCGTGGGCAGCATGTGCTGATACTTGAGTGTGAAGATGCCCCATTTAAAAGAGCTACTTATATCAATCAGGCAAGAGTACACCAAGGATACCATTATCCGCGGTCGCTGTCTACAGCCATGAAGTCTGCTGGATATTTTGCACGTTTTAATGAGGACTATGGATTTTGTATCAACAGGGAGTTCCAGAAAGTATATGCTACCTCTAAAGAATATTCATGGTCAGATGGCGCTCAGTTTCTGAAATTCTGTCAGGCAGCAAATATCCCGTGTGAGGAGCTTAATCCAAAAAAGTTTTTCAAAGAAGGAATGTGTGATGGAGCTTTTCTTACAAGAGAATATACGTATGATGCTATGATTTTAAAGGATTATTTTATGGACAGGCTTTCAGAGCTTGGAAATGCTGCAGAAATTCACTTTGGTGCAGATATTACAGCGATAGAAAAAACAAAGGATGCATATGAATTGGACGTAAAAGAAAAAGGCGAATGTAGGCGCTACGCTGCAAATTTTCTTTTGAATGCGACGTATGCTTCCACCAATCAGATCCTTGATATGGTGGGATTTGAGAAATTTGACATAAAATATGAATTGTGTGAGATTATATTGTGTGATGTGAACGATAGACTTCGGGAATACGGCTTTACTGTGATGGATGGACCATTCTTTTCTCTTATGCCTTTTGGAAAGACAGGGTTACATTCTCTTACTTCAGTGACCTTTACGCCACATGCCACAAGCTATGAGAAAGTTCCACGCTTCTTATGCCAAGAAGGAAACGGTGAGTATTGTAGCAGCAGGCATCTTGGAAACTGTAATGTATGCAAAAAAAAGCCACAGACAGCTTTTCCATATATGTCTAATCTTGCAAGAAAATATCTCAAGGAAGAGTATCAGTTTGATTATAGAAGTTCATTATTTTCAATGAAACCAATACTAATGAGTTCTGAACTAGATGATTCACGACCAACAGTAATTAGAGTCTATTCAAAAAAACCTGACTTTATTGGAGTATTGTCGGGAAAAATCAATACAGTGTATGATCTTGATGAAGTACTAGCATAAGAAATATTGCTGTGTAACAGAGTATTATGAAGATGAGTGGTGAAAAATTTGAAAGAAAGTTGCTTTTAAATTTTTGATTGGTATATAACGTGCATTTGCACATATAACGTGCATTTGCACGCTGCTAAGGCACGTAAAGGGTATAAAAATGACAAACAGGAATGAGAGCCATGATAGTTCTATAGAAAATAATAACAATATAGAAAAAGATAACATTGAAAAAATTTTTATGTCAGCAGTCATATATGTGCACAATGATGAGACATATATAGAAGATTTTCTGAGGACGGTCATGGAGGTGGTAGAAGCAGGATTTGAGCATTCAGAGATTATTTGTGTGAATGACTATTCAAATGATGCAAGTGTGGAGAAATTGCGCAAGGTAGGCAGTAAGGCGAAAAACACAACTGTTACAGTACTCAATATGAGTTATTTTCATGGCGTAGAAGCTGCTATGAATGCAGGAGTGGATTTGGCGATAGGGGATTTTGTGCTTGAGTTTGATTCAGTTCTGTTAGATTTTCCAAAAGAAGAGATTATGCAGGCATATAAAAAATCACTAGAAGGTTATGATATTGTGAGTGTTTCGCCTGATAAAAAGCAGCGGTTCACTTCTGATATATTTTATAAAGTGTTCAACAGAGCTGCGGATTTTTCATACAAGTTATATTCGGAGCGTTTTCGGGTGCTTAGCCGCAGGGTAATTAACCGTATCAGCAGTATGAACAAGTCTGTGCCATATAGGAAGGCAGTATATGCAAATTGTGGATTGAAAACAGCGAATATTCGCTATAGTCCAACAAAGTCCGGAAACCCAACTTCGTCGGGAAGCCCAACAAAGTTGGGCAAAAAAAAGACAGATAGGGCAGAGCGTAGATACAGGACAAATTTAGCAATCGACAGCATGATTCTTTTTACGGGGATTGGATATAAATTTTCTGTTGCTATGACCGTTGCTATGATGTTCGTGGCAATAGCGGTGGCGATTTATTCGGCTGTCATATATATATTCAGTACACCTGTAGCTGGTTGGACGACAACGATATTTTTTATGTCTTTTGCTTTTTTTGCCCTATTTGGCATACTTACAATTATTATCCGATATTTGCAAATATTGGTTGATTTGGTATTTAGACGTAAGAAATATAGTTTTGAGAGCATTGAGAAAATTTCAGGATAAATTTTCTAATGGAAAGATTTATTCAGACAAAGAGAAAGAGGGAAACATATGGTTGCATTAGTTGGTTATTCAGGTTTTGTAGGAAGCAATATTTATTCAAGAGCAAGAAATCGCATAGATGGGGTGTTTAATTCAAAAAATATCGAAAAAGCATATGGACTTGAACCGGAGCTGCTCATTTATACAGGCATTCGTGCAGAAAAGTACCTTGCTGACAACGAGCCTGACAAGGATTTGGAGATGATTCTTCAAGCAGAGGAAAACATTAGGAAAATCAATCCGCAAAAGTTAGTGTTGGTTTCTACGATTGATGTGTATCTTAATCCGGTAGGTGTGGACGAAACAGTGCCAGCTTTGACGGGTATTGAGAATGGTGTTCATCCTTATGGACTAAACAGATATTATCTTGAGTCATGGGTGAGAAAAAACTATCCTGATGCCCTTATTATAAGACTTCCGGCGCTCTATGGGTTGAACATAAAGAAAAATTTTATTTATGATTATACAAATATAATCCCACATATGCTAAAAAAAGAAAAATTTGAGGAGCTTGTGGCATTAGAAAAGCCGGAGGATGCTATTATGTTAGGCGACTGTTATGAATTGCTAGAAAATGGTTTCTATAAATGCAGTAGTCTTTCTAACGATAAAAAGGAACTTTTGAGGGAGAAATTTAAGAAGTTTGGGTTTACGGCGCTCAATTTTACGGATAATAGGAGTATGTTTCAATTTTATCCATTGAGTCGTTTGTGGGAGGATTTACAGACGGCGTTAGATTATGATATTACTCTTTTGAATCTTGCTACAGAACCTATTTCAGCAGGGGAATTGTATAAGGCATTAACAGGAGAAAGTTTTAAGAATGAGTTAAAGAGTGTGCCAGCAAAATATGATTTTAGAACTGTCCATGCGGAAAAATTTGGAGGGAAAAACGGATATATTTGCAATAGGGATGAAATCATGGCAGATATTAAGGTTTTTGTAGAGAATACAGTTTCAATAAAAGGTAACGAATAATGAAACTTTCAATATCAAATATTGCATGGAATATGCAAGAGGATGAAAGAGTGTATGCCATGATGGTGAAACATGGTTATACAGGACTTGAGATTGCGCCTACGCGCATTTTTGAGACAGTTCCTTATGAGAGAAGCACCGAAGACATAAAAAGATGGCAGATAGGGCTTGCAGAACAATATGGATTTGAAATCCCATCAATGCAATCAATATGGTTCGGGCGGAGTGAAAAACTGTTTGGAGAAGCATCAGAACGACAACAGTTGTTTGATTATACAAAAAAGGCAGTGGATTTTGCTGAAATAATAGTATGCAAGAATCTTGTATTTGGCTGTCCAAAAAACAGGATACTTCCTGATGGATTGAAGAAGGAACTATGGAAAGAAGGTGTAGCATTTTTCAAACATCTTGGAACATATGCGCGTGAACATCACACAATTATTGGGATGGAAGCGAATCCTGTAATATATGGCACGAATTATATCAATACCACGAAAGAGGCAATTGATTTAATTAGAGAGGTAGCCTCAGAGGGATTTTTACTAAATCTTGATATTGGTACAATGCTTGCTAATAAGGAAGGCGTGGAGGTACTAGAAGGGAATGCAGGACTGATCAACCATGTGCATATAAGTGAACCATTTTTGAAACCGGTTGTCATAGATAGGGAGCGAAGGCAGTTCCATGATGAGCTTGCGGCATTTTTACGGGAACATGCTTATCAAGGCTATGTGTCAATAGAAATGGGAAAGATTGAGAACTTAGCTGTGATAGAGGAGCGATTGGGTTATGGGAAGGAGATATTTGGATGACTTATGGTGGAAGCGTGGGCGTGCCTGCTTTTGAAGCTACAGAGTATATGTCAAGGACTAGCGATTATGTTGTGCTGATACCCGTGATAAACGAAGGCGAACGCTTGTTGAAAGAATTGTATCGTGCATACAGGCATCATATTGATTCTTATGCAGATATTGTGATTTGTGATGGTGGTTCTACAGATGGCTGTACTGAGGAGAAAAAGTTAATGAAACTTCGGGTGAATACGCTGCTTGTCAAAAAAGAAGAAGGAAAACAAGGAACGCAGCTTCGCATGGGCATATATTGGGCGCTTGCTAGAGGATACAAGGGAATTATAACAATAGATGGAAACTATAAAGACAGCATAGAAGATATTCCACATTTTATCCAAAAGCTTGAGGAAGGGTATGATTTTGTGCAGGGTTCACGATTTATAAAAGGAGGCAAGGCTATCAATACGCCACTCATAAGATACATTTCTGTAAGGTTAATACATGCACCAATTATATCAATTACAGCAGGACAAAAGTTTACAGATACTACCAATGCATTTCGGGGATATTCGGCGAAATATTTGAGAGATGAAAGAGTAGCCCCGCTTCGGGACGTGTTTGTGAGTTATGAGCTTTTGGCGTATTTGTCGGTTAGGGCTACACAGCTTGGCTATAAGGCATGTGAAATTCCTGTTATAAGGGCTTATCCTAAAAAAGAAAAGATACCTACTAAGATTAGTTTTTTAAAAGGAAATGGGGAATTGCTAAAAATTTTATTCCGAAATTTTTTGGGGATGTATATTCCAAGATAATAAAAACAGGCAGTAATCTAACAATACAATGAGATAAGGATATAAAGTTTGAAAGGCAGGCGTAGAGGACCGGTGGAGCTTATAAAATGGGGAATACTATTGGTGCTGCTGCTTCCAGTACCGTTTATTTTAGGATTGATACCTGTAAGGCACATGGGTAGCTTACAAAGGACACCTGCAATGGCATATGTCTGTGGGTGGTTTGTGAGCTTTTTTGTGTTTGAGTTGATTGCCGTTCCCTTTATCCTGCTTGAACAAAGTTTTACGCTGCTTGCAACAATATATACAGCTATTATAGGAGTTTTGTTGGTGTTGTCCTTGTGGCATGGGAGGACAGTTTGGAAAGATTTTGGTAAGAATATCAAAGGAAGCAGAGATTTACCCTTCTATACAAAACTGGGGTGGCTTATTGTTTTTGTGCTTGTCGCTTTTCAGATGGCACATGCTATTCTTTATCAATATTATGACGGAGATGATTCGTACTATATTGCTACTGCGGTACTGGCTGATGGGTTTGATTCTATGTATCTAAGGGATACTTATACAGGATATATTTACCCACTCGATGCACGACATGCTTTTTCTCCTGCGCCGATTTATCAGGCGTGGTTGTCAAGACTTAGTGGTGTTTCACCAGCATCTGTGGCACATACGGGATTGGCTTCCATATGGCTTATGTTTATGTATTGCATATATGGTCAGATTGGGAATCGGCTTTTGTGGAATAGACGAACTTATAGACCTGTATTTATGATTTTAATTATTATTTGGTATACATTTGGCAATATCTCTATCTATACATCTGAAACTTTTGCTATGACAAGAACGTGGCAAGGCAAAGGGTTGATGGCGGGAATGGTGTTGCCAGCACTTTTTATGTGTTTGATCTATTTGGCACAGGAGAATGTGAGCAATGGAATGTGGATGTTGTTTGGATTTGTCTGTTTGTCCGCGGTATTTGCCACAAGTGTTTCCTTTATGCTTATACCAACAATTGTCGGGACGGCTTCTATATTGATTGGTGCGAAAAAGAAAAGTTTGTGGTTTGCTGCCAAAATGTTTGTTTGCTGTGTACCATGTCTGCTGCTGGCAGGATGTTATGTATTAGTCAAATGAATGAAATGGATATAGAAATAAGGACAGGATTTTCAATTATGTGGGATACTATTTTATCTGTCATGGAAATCATTGAGGAAGATATCATTTTATATAATAATAGGAGTTTTCTGCTGCCTCTTTTCTTGATTGCACTACTTTTTTTGTGGATTGTGGAGAAGGATAAGAAGCTCCGTGTGGCGCTGGTGTATCTTGTGACAGCAATCGCCATAGTTTTTGCATGTCCGCTTTATGCATGGATAGGCATGAAGATTGATGAAGAGATTTATTATCGTGTGCTTTGGACGTTGCCAATTGGGATTCTTGTGTGCTATAGTATGGTTAGAATTATCATACATTTTAAGCCGGTTGTGGTAAAACTGCTTTTGTTTGGGCTTGCTATTGTTGCGATTGTATTAAACGGCAAATTGGTGTACAAAAATACATTGTATTTTAAGGCTACCAATACGAATAACATACCACAGATGGTCATGGATGTGGCGGATGCAATCAGACTTGAAAATTATAAACCAATTGCAGTGCTTCCAGCAGAGCTTTTGCCCTTTCTACGACAGTATACAGCAGATATATTTACTCCATATGGCAGAAATATTTTAGAGCCTGCATGGACATTTCACAGTGAGCTTTATGATGCTATGGAAGGGGATCTCACGGCATATGATGTCGCGGAGGTGGCAAGATGTGCGCGTACTGAACACTGTGCTTTTGTTGTGCTTTCTAGCAATAAGCGCTTGAAAGGCAGCATGGAGGAAGAAGGATATTTTAGATTAGACTTTGTGCAAGGCTATTATATTTATATGGATTACCAGTATTATTGGGTGTATAAGCAGCAAGGACTTCTTGATGAAGATGTGATTGCGGTAGGAGGATAAAAGGTTGAGTTGCCAAAAGAAGCAAGGGGTATAAAAGTGAAAAAGATAAAAAATATAGCGCTGCTGCAAGGTGTCATTATGATTTATACGGTTTCGAGTGTGATGTCTAAGGAGGCATCAGTAAGTAAAGGTAATTGGGTGCGCTTTTTGTTCTTTTTGGGGTTGGAGTTTATGGTGCTTGGGATTTATGCAGTACTCTGGCAGCAGATAATGAAGCGTTTTTCGCTTTCTGTGGCGTATGCGAACCGTTCTATGGCAGTTGTGTGGTCTATGGTGTGGGCAGTGGTATTTTTTCATGATGCAATTACTATAAAAAATGTGGTTGGAGTTTTGCTTATTGTAATTGGAACTGTTATAATAAATATGGAGGCGGGAGATAGGGCAGATGATTAACAGATTTGTGTGTGCCATGTTCCTTTCTGTAGTCGTGGCTTCTGTGTCACAGGTGCTCTTGAAAAAAAGTGCGTTGAAAAGTTATGATTCGGCTGTAAGAGAGTATTTAAATAGTTATGTGATAGCAGGGTATGGGCTGTTATTTTTATCCATGCTTCTCACGGTATATGCATATAGTGGTATGGATTATAAATATGGTCCAGTCATAGAGTCTTTTGGCAATGTGTTGGTGCTAATGTTAAGTTATTTTATTTTTCGGGAGAAAATTGGCGCAAAAAAGATTTTAGGAATACTATGTATTATGGCAGGTATAGCAATTTTTACTAGTTAAGGTTTATGTTAATTTTGCTGCATGGTGAAAATGCACTCAAACCAAACAGGTATAAATTACAACGATTGCCATGATTTACATGGCAATATGCATAAAAAAATGTTGAGAGTTTATATACACTCTGATATACTGTGTTTGTTACAAAAGCACAAAGAGTATTTTCAGAGTGGCAAAGAATGCAATGGAAATACTTTTAGGAAACTTTTGTGACAGACTTTAAAAAAGGAGGAATGCCTAAAGGCAGCAGCGAAAGGCAGCAAGAAAATGAAAAAGAAAAAGACATTAGGATGGTATGGCAAAGATAAGAGAAAAACAGCTACGAAGGCTGATAATTATACAAAAGAATACTATGAGGAGTATGCTGCAGATTTTGAAGATGAAGCTGCAGAAGAAACAGAAGCTTTCGATGATGAGGGATACATAGTTGAATATGAGAATAACAGTTCCAAAACATCAAGCAATATGTCCGAGGAGTACGAAGAGGAAGAGTATGAAGAGAGTAATGAATTGATAGATGATGAAGTAGAAAATTATGAGAATGAAGCATATGCAACAGAGGAGTACGAAGCATATGAAAGTGAAGATTACGAAGGTGAGGAATATGAAGAAGCGTATGAATCAGAAGATTACGAATCTGAAGCGTATGAAGTAGAAGAATCCGAAGATGAGGAATATGGAATGGAAGAATATGAGGGCGAGGAGTATGAAGCTGAACAATACGAAACGCAGGAGTATGAATCCGAAGCATATGGAACTGAAGATTATGAAGTAGAGTATGACGAGTATGGAGCAGACGAAGGCATAGAGGAACAGGGAGACTATAGGTATGCAGATATAGACAAATCGGAAAACTATTATGAGGATTTGCAAGATGACGCCGAAGAATATTATGAGTCAGAGGAATATGCAGACGAGTATTATGAAGAAGATTCTTATTATGATACAGACTATGAAGATGAGGCATATAATGAAGAGTATGATACTGATGAAGAAGATGATGTAGAAATATTGAGTTCAGGACCACGAAAAACCATGCAGAATTTTGCAGGCAAGATGAAAGATTGGTTTTCCAATATGACTGCATTTGATGTGGTACTTGCATCGACAGGTGTTGTGATTGTAGTGGCAGTTGCTGTGATTTTTAGCATGTTTATTCAAAATAAGCATGTGAATGCGCAGATTGAAGCGATAGCGCCTTTAGGAGATGAGCTTTCCAATATAGGTATTATAGGCGGAGAAGGGCTTCTTGCAATGGCTGACGCGGCGCTTTCGGGAAATATTTATGATGAGGACAACAGCACAGAGGAGGAATCCTCAACGCTTGAAGTGATTGACACGGCACAAGAGGGCAAAGTGAATGTCAATTTTGTATCGGTAGAAAAGGATTTAAAAATCCGCTTTATAGATGTAAATACTGGCGAGTTGATTACTGGAACAGCTTTTGAAGTGACACTAACCAATGCAAAAGGAAAGAAACTTGTGCTTACAGACGATGATAGAGACGGTGTGATTTATGCCCAGAATGTTGATGCGGGCGTGTTTGATGCAGTGGTTACATCTGTGGGGAAATATAACTTTCCTACAGTGCCACAACAGGTGACTGTAAAAGATAAAGTTGAGTTTGTGGTTATCAACGTTCAAGATGAGGTAAAGAAGGAAAATCAAATCAATACAACTGTTGAGGATACGGAGAAAAACGAGGCAGCAAAAGAAGAAGTGAAGCTTACGGACACAGTTGAATGGGTAGAGTCCACTAAGACGCCAATAGGCGGTTCAGAAAGTTATCTACTTGTGGATAAGACGACTATCGCAGATCCGTCACAGACATCAAAACTAGCGGCGAGGATGCTTTTTGACACATTGAATGTATCCCTTGATAAGACTGAGATTACTTTGAACGTGGGTGCAAGCGCGGAATTGAAAGGAACTTCTTTTTCCGATTCTACGGAAGGGGATATTGAATATAAATATACAACGGAATGGAAGTCCTCCAATGAAGGAGTGGTATCCGTAAGTGATGGAAAGGTGACAGCAAAATCAGAGGGTGAGGCTGTTATTACTTATACAGTTACCAAAAAGACTATCACAACAACTTATGAACCTGCAGAGGTAATAACAACAGAGGTAGTTAGTGAGATTTCTGTAGAGGAGTATGAAAAGCTTTCAGAAACAGAGCAGGCAAAATGTGAGCCTAAAAAAGGTGACGATGATCAGGTAGTAGGTTATATTTATACACATACAAAGGAAACAGAACAAGAGAAAGAAAAGAAGACAAGTGAAACAACGGAAACAGCAAGTGCAGAGTGTAAGATTAAAGTCGAAGCGGCAAAAATTACCAGCGGAAGTCTTGAACTTTCTAAGTCCGCAGATAGCTGTGCAGTTGGGGCAACGCTTACTGTAAAGCCATCAAAAATTGTATACACAAAGCAGGATGGAAGCACACAGACTCTTACAGAGAATTTCCCTAGTATGACATGGGAGAGCTCTGATAAGTCCATTGCAACAGTTGATGCGAACGGTCAGGTGACAGGTGTGAAGGCTGGAAAGGTGAACATCACAGGCAAAGTGACAGGTGTGAAGGGTGCTGATGATAAGGAGCTTGCTATCAGTAGCAGCGTGGAGATAACAATAACCGCAGCGGCAGAATTGGCGCTTTCTCTTGATAGAACAAAGGATGTATTTATTGGTGTAGGCAGCACAACAACGCTTGTAGCCACCGTTTCTAACTACAAATCAGATTCCGGTGTCACATGGGAAACATCGGATAACAAGATAGCTACTGTTGATGATAAGGGTGTTGTGACAGGTGTAGCAGTAGGAAGTGTTACGATTACAGCAATCACAAAGGAGAAAGACGCAGCAGGAAATCAGATCAAGGCGACTTGCGTGGTGACAGTCAATTCCAATGCATCAAATGATACAACAACAAAACTTAAGGACAAAAATGGAAATCAGATTTACATTAAAGTCTCTGATGGGAATTATCGGGAAGCTGTACATGCAGATTATTTCAATAACTCTGATTTTTATATTAAGACGAATGCATTATATGCATATACTGGCTGGCAGACTATAGACGGGAAGACGTATTACTATGACAAGAATGGAAATGTTGTGACAGGCACACAGATTATTCAGGGTGTTACTTATAATTTTGGCACAGATGGGGCGATTGCATCTAACGTGAACGGTACAACGTTTGGCATTGATGTGTCAAGGCATAACGGAAACATTGACTGGAATGCAGTAAAGGCATCAGGCGTTGACTTTGTGATTATCCGTTGTGGTTATAGGGGTTCTTCTTCAGGTGTGTTAATTGAGGATCAGAACTTTAGGACGAATATAAAAGGTGCGACGGCAGCAGGATTAAAAGTTGGCGTATATGTGTTCTCACAGGCTGTAAACGAAGTGGAGGCAGTAAAGGAGGCTTCCCTTGCAGTAAGTTTAGTGAAGGGGTATAATCTTACATATCCAATATTTATAGACACAGAGTCAAGTGGCGGAAGGGCAGACAAGATTGACAAAGCAACACGTACTGCAGTAATCAATGCGTTCTGTCAAACTGTGACAAGTGCAGGATATAAGGCAGGAATCTATGCATCAAAATCATGGTATGAGGACAAACTGAATATGGGTGCGATAGGCAATTATAAAATTTGGCTTGCACAATACCAGCCTAAACCTACTTACAGCGGTAGATATGACATGTGGCAGTATTCAAGTAAGGGAAAAATTAGTGGAATCAATGGAAATGTTGATTTGAACTATAGCTATTTAGGATATTGATATTACTTTTGGGGTTGCATTATTTTACAATATAGGATAAAATTAGGCAAGTAAGACAATCGTAATTTGGAGGGAATGAAAAGAGATGCATGAGGGAAAGAGAACTTACTTAGTAACAGGCGGTGCAGGTTTTATTGGCTCAAATTATATTCATTATATGTTTCGCAAATACAACGATACAATCAGGATAATCAATGTGGATTCCTTAACTTATGCAGGAAATCTTGAAAACCTGAAGGATATTGAGGAGCGGGATAATTATATCTTTGTGAAGGCTGATATTACGGACAAGGCAGCAATCGCCAAGATTTTTGAGGAAAACGACATTGACAGAGTGGTACACTTTGCGGCAGAAAGCCATGTAGACAGGAGCATTCGGAATCCAGAAGTCTTTGTGCAGACAAATGTATTAGGAACAGCCGTTATGCTTAACTGTGCTAAGGCAGCATGGGAGCAGGAGGATGGCAACTTTAAAGAAGGCAAAAAGTTTCTTCATGTGTCCACAGATGAAGTGTATGGTTCGCTTGAGAAAGAGGACGAGTACTTTTATGAAACGACACCATATGCTCCACACAGCCCTTATTCTGCAAGTAAGGCTTCTTCTGACATGCTTGTGAAATCTTATATGGATACTTATAAGTTTCCAGCAAATATTACCAACTGTTCTAATAATTATGGACCTTATCAGTTTCCAGAAAAGCTGATTCCGCTGATTATCAACAATGCGCTGCAGGGAAAGAAACTTCCTGTATATGGAGATGGCAAAAATGTGCGGGACTGGCTGTATGTCGAGGATCATGCAAAGGCGATCGATATGGTACAGGAACAGGGCAGGTTGTTTGAAACATATAATATTGGCGGACATAATGAAAAGCAGAATATTGAGATTGTCAATATTATTATAGAAACGCTGCAAGAACAGCTTGCAGTGGATGATCCTAGAAAAAAGCTTGTGTCAAAGGATTTAATTTCCTATGTCGAGGACAGGAAAGGGCATGACAGGCGTTATGCTATTGCACCAGACAAGATAAAGGCTGAGATTGGGTGGGAGCCTGAAACAATGTTCAAAGATGGTATCAGGCAGACAATCCAATGGTATTTTGAACATGAAGACTGGATGAAAAATGTCACAAGCGGCGATTACCAAAAGTATTATGAACAGATGTATGAATAATGAAAGCATACAGAAAATAGGGAACGCCCAAAATGGCGTTCCCACTTTGAATTTTATTTTTTGACGCTTTCTAGTTACTAGTTTAATTTGTGTGGTTATTACATGAAGTGTTAAGAGATGGAGGATTGTGTATGAAGGGGATTATTTTAGCTGGTGGTTCTGGAACTAGGCTTTATCCATTGACAAAGGCGATTTCTAAACAAATTATGCCAGTTTATGATAAGCCGATGATTTATTATC
>JAAGKN010000558.1_pt1 | contig 59604 bp, 43 predicted proteins | sample 6206371 | NCBI WGS metagenome assembly JAAGKN01 (sample SAMN11533720, study PRJNA540317) | gut metagenome | isolation source: fecal pellets from male and female animal of same cohort | host: Peromyscus leucopus | place: USA:CA | collected 2017 | reverse complement strand
ATGGTGTGCATCACCGGCTCCAACGGCAAGACCACCACTACCCTGCTCATCTATCATATCCTCAAGAATGCGGGTCTCAACGTGGGCCTTGCCGGCAACGTGGGCCACACGCTGGCCCTGCAGGTGGCGCGCGAGCATCATGATGTGTATGTGATCGAGCTGTCAAGTTTCCAGCTTGAGAATATGTATGATTCCAAGCCAACATCGCCGTGATACTCAACATCACTCCCGACCACCTGGACCGCTATGACTACAAGATGCAGAACTATGTCAACGCCAAGTTCCGCATCCTCAACAACCTCACTCCCCGCGACGCCTTCATCTACTGGCAGGACGACCCCGTCATCAAGGCCAAGCTCAACGCCATCTCCACCGAGGCTACGCTCTACCCCTTTGCCGAGCATTTTGAGAAAGGAGTCAAGGCATGGATTGATGACAACGACGAGCTGGAAATAACTGCCGGTGACACTGTTTTCACTATGCCACGGGCCAACCTCTCGCTCCACGGCCTCCACAACCTCTACAACTCGATGGCTGCCGGCCTCTCGGCATGCCTGCTTGACATCAAGAAAGATGTGATACGCACCGCCCTGAGCGACTTTGCCGGCGTGGAGCATCGCCTTGAAAACGCCGGCGTGATTAACGGTGTGAGATGGATCAACGACTCCAAGGCCACCAATGTCAACTCCACATGGTATGCCCTCGAGAGCATGCCCCGAGGGAAAAAGACAGTGCTCATCCTGGGCGGTAAAGACAAGGGCAACGACTATACCGAGATTGAAAACCTCGTCGAGCGCAAGGTGAAAGCCATCGTGTGCATGGGCCTCCACAACGAGAAGCTGCTCGATTTTTTCACCGGCAAGGTGCCCGTGATACGCGACACCCACTCGCTCGATGATGCCGTGGCTGCATGCCGCGAGATTGCTGTCGAGGGCGACACCGTGTTACTATCGCCCTGCTGTGCAAGTTTTGACCTGTTCAACTCCTATGAACACCGTGGCGAGCTCTTCAAGCAAGCCGTCAACAACCTGTCAAAATAATAACGGAAATATATATATCTAAGGAACATCTCTCAATGACTACAGCTGAGTTAGAACCCTCTGCCAACCCTACCCCCGAGCTCACCCTCGGCCGCAAGCTCATAGGTGGCGACAAGCACCTGTGGGGCATCTACATCGCCCTGTGCCTGATTTCCATCGTGGAGCTTTACAGCGCGTCATCACGCGAGGTAGCTTCATCGGCCATCGGTGTGTATGGCCCCATCCTGCGCCACTTCGGGCAGCTCATGCTCGGCTTCTGCCTTGTGGTGGCAGTGCAGCGCATCCATTACCGGCACTTCATCAGGGCCATCCCATTGTTCACATTGCTGAGTATAGGGCTTATGGTCGCGGCGTTGTTTATAGGCAAGAAAGACAACGGGGCCGTGCGCTCAATCAACTTCATCATCCCCATCCAGCCATCTGAGTTCATCAAGCTGGCCTCGGTAGCCTTTATCGCCCTTGTGCTGGCGCCCACCCAGCGTGTCGTCAACGAGAAGGTGCGCAACAGCGGGGTGCTGATTGTGGTAGGGATGATGGCGCTGTGTGCGCTGTTGATGATACGCGATGGTTTCACCAACACCATGATACTCATGGCCATTTCGCTGGCCATGATGGTAGTGGGTGGCATCAGGGTCAAATATATCATCATCGTCATCGCAACCTATGCCTCACTTGCCACCGGATACCATTTTTATTCAGAATATCGTTATGAGAAAGATGTGGCCGCCGGCGTGGTAAACCGCTCAGAGCTGCGCAACGACCGTTTTGAAGACTTCAGCAACCCCGTTCCGCCCGTAGAGCGCCCCATCACTACCAAAAATATGCAGTCGCAATACAGCTACATGGCCCAGGCCAACGGCGGATTATTTGGCGTGTTTCCAGGCAACTCGCGTGAAGCTGCCCGACTGCCACTGGCTTTCAGTGACTACATCTACTCGATTATCATCGAGGATATGGGCCTGGTGGGAGCATTGATAGTATTGATACTGTTTCTGTGGCTGCTTGCCCGGGCATCGGGCATCGCCTCGCGGTGCCAGAGCACATTCCCCAAGCTGCTCGCCATAGGCATGGCCGTCTTCATAGTCACCCAAGCATTGACCCACATGGCCATCGTCACCGGTGTGGTGCCGGTTTCGGGACAACCGCTGCCACTCATCTCCAAGGGGGGCACATCGATTATCATCACCTCGGTAGCATTTGGAGTGATGTTAAGTGTGAGCCGCTACGGCGTGAGGTCAGCCACCGTAAAAAAGAAAAAAGAGGCAAAACCGGCAGCAGCCATTATGCCTCAGGACTAAAAGATAAAGCTAAACTTTCAACCGATGAAAGAGAAAATCAAGATATTAATCAGCGGCGGCGGCACCGGCGGGCACATCTTCCCCGCAGTGTCAATCGCCAATGCCGTGCGTCGTCGCCATCCTCAGGCCGAGATACTGTTTGTAGGCGCCGAGGGACGCATGGAGATGGAGCGCGTGCCTCGGGCGGGATATGACATCATCGGTCTGCCCGTTGCGGGATTTGACCGCAAGAGGCTGTGGCGCAACTTTGCCGTGCTTCTCAAGCTCTACCGCAGCTTGCGCAAGGCACGCAAGATACTCAAAGATTTCAACCCCGACATCGCCGTGGGGGTAGGAGGCTATGCCTCAGGCCCTATGCTCAAGGCCGCTCAACGCAAGGGGATACCCACCCTGCTGCAGGAGCAAAACTCCTATGCCGGTGTCACCAACAAGCTATTGGCTGCCAAGGCCGAGTCTATATGTGTGGCCTACGAGGGTCTCGAGCGTTTCTTCCCCGCCGACAAGATAATGCTCACCGGCAACCCGGTGCGCGACACCCTCTTTGACATCGACCTCACCCCTGCCCAAGCCAAGGAAAAACTCGGCTTTCCCGCCGACAAGCCTTTAGTGCTCGTCGTGGGCGGCTCACTGGGTGCCCGCACCCTCAACGAGGCCACAGCTCGCGCCATGACTTCTATCATCCAGGCCGGTGCCCACATCATGTGGCAGACCGGCAAACTCTATGCCGATGAATGTATGGCCATAGCCGACCCCATCAAGGAGGTGAAAGCCTCGGCTTTCATCAACGACATGGCAACTGCCTACCGCGCAGCCGACATCGTAGTGAGCCGCGCCGGTGCCGGCACCGTATCCGAGCTCCAGCTACTGGGCAAGGCCACAATACTTGTCCCCTCGCCCAACGTTGCCGAGGACCATCAGCGCAAAAACGCCGAGGCTCTATCATCTCGCGGAGCCGCTGTGCTGCTGCTCGACAAGGATGCTCGCCAAAAAATGGGCGAGACTGTCGTCGACCTCCTCAACGATCCCGCCAAGCGTGCCGACCTCAGCGATAACATCCTCAAGATGGCTCTCCCCGATGCCGATGAAAAAATTGTCGACAAAATTGATGAAATTTTGAACCGATAAGCTAATCAACAAAAATGGAAATTAAGAAAAACATATATTTTGTAGGAGCCGGCGGCATCGGCATGGCCGCCCTCGAGCGTTATCTCATGGCCAAGGGACACAACGTGGCCGGTTATGACCGCACACCCTCTGAACTCACAGCCTCATTGCAGGCCGAGGGGGCTGCCATCTCGTTTACCGACTCAGTCAATGCCATTCCCGCCGACTTCCGCAATCCCGCCGACACCCTGGTAGTCTACACCCCGGCTGTGCCCGACACCCACCCCGTGATGCAATATTTCATCAACGGTGGTTTTCAAATCATGAAGCGTGCCGCACTGCTCGGTGCAATCACCCGTGCCACCAACGGCCTTTGCTTTGCCGGCACCCACGGCAAGACCACCACTTCATCAATGGCGGCATGGATTCTTGCCAACTCCCAGGCAGGATGCAACGCCTTTCTCGGAGGTATCCTCCGCAACACCGGCAGCAACCTCGTGCTCAGCGAGAATTCGCCGTGGTCGGTGATCGAGGCCGATGAATATGACCGTTCATTCCATCAGCTCTCCCCCACTGTGGCAGTCGTGACCTCAACCGATCCAGACCATCTCGACATATATGGCGACGAAGAAAACTACCTCGAGAGCTTTGCCCACTTCACATCCTTGATACGCCCCGGCGGCTTCCTGGTGGTGCATGAGGGCCTAAAGCTCAAGCCCCGCGTGGCCGATGGCGTGGAAGTCCTCACCTACAGCCGTGACCATGGCGATTTCCATGCCGAGAATATCACCTATGGTGGCGGCGAGCTGAAATTTGACATCGTCACTCCCGGCTTCACCATCAGCGACATCTCACTTGGAGTACCCGTGGAGGTAAACATCGAAAACGCCATCGCTGCCGTTGCGGCCGTTTACCTCGCCGGTGCACTCGAGCCCGACAGTGCCCGCAAGGCTCTCGGCTCATTCAAGGGTGCACGGCGACGCTTTGAATTCTGGCTCAAAGAGCCACTCCCGGGTGGCCACGTAATCATCGACGACTATGCCCATCACCCCGATGAGCTCAAGGCCTCAATCACCTCGGTCAAGGCCCTCTATCCCGGCCACAAGCTCACAGTCGCGTTCCAGCCCCACCTCTACAGCCGCACCCGTGACTTTGCCCCCGCATTTGCCGAGGCCCTGTCACTGGCCGATGATGTGGTGCTCACCGACATCTACCCGGCTCGCGAAGAGCCCATCCCGGGTGTAACATCATCGATAATTTATGATGCCGTCACCGCTCCCGCCAAGACACTGGTGCCCAAGAGCGAGCTGGCAGCCACCATCGCCTCGCGCGAGCCCCGCGTTGTGCTCGTGGCAGGTGCCGGCGACATCAACCTTGAACTTCCCGCAATACGTGCAGCCTTTACCGGCAATCTCGTCAACCACAACGACTGACAATGAATAAACAGCGGTTGAAACATATTATACGTAGCATCATCTCCATCCTGCTCGTCATCTACCTGATATTTGCTTCAAAAATATCAGCCTCGATGGCCGATAACGACCTGTGCACCGACATGCGCATCGTCGTTAACGACACCTCGGCACGCCCATTTGTCACCGCCCGAGAGCTTGCCCGAGAGCTTCACAACCTCCCGTCAAGGGCCGTGGGGATGAAGATGAAAGATATCAACACCGACAGTCTCCGAGCCCTCCTGAGCCGCATCGACAAGGTGGAAAGCGTCGAGGTGGTGCGTTACAACACCGGCGAGATTGTGATTACAGTCGACCCCATGCACCCGGTGGCACGTATATTTGACGACAACTATTCCTATTATATCAACCGCGAGGGAAAGCGCATGAGTGCCGACGCACGATACTACATGGATGTCCCTGTCATCGAGGGACACTTCAATGACAGCACCTTCAAGGCCACCGACATTATCCCCCTGCTCGATTATATCGCCGCCCACGAAAAATGGAACGCACTTGTGTCAATGATCAAGGTAAAATCGCCCGGCGATATACTCCTCATCCCCTCAATCAAGGGACAGGTAATCAATTTCGGCGACCTCGACCCCAATCTCTTCAACAGCAAGTTCCGTCGCCTTGACCGTCTCTACACCGAGGTAATACCCCGCAAGGGATGGAACTATTACGACACCATCTCGGTGAAATGGAACCGGCAGATTGTGGCCTCGCGCCGCGACAAAAGCCATCCCGACACCGACTATGTCGTCGATGAAGAAGAGCTCAACGATATTGACATGTCGAGCATGCTCGCTGCCGATGGAGTCGCTCCGGGGCAGGCTGTGGCTGGCCGACAGGCCAAGTCAGAAAAGCCGGTGCCCGGCTCGACTCGTCTCAAGGAGGCTGCCGCCAAGCCCGACGAAAAAAAGAAAGAGACCGACGTCGTCCCGCCTAAAGAGGTAACAAAGGAGACTCCCAAAAAGGAGACTCCTAAAAAAGAAACTCCTAAAAAAGAAACTCCTAAAAAAGATAAAACCAAAAGCTCCCAATCATCTCAACCCCAAAAAAAGACTTAATCATCCCTCCATTAAATAACATCCTTGTAAATAATCTTTTATGGAAGAAAAATATATATTGGCAATAGAAATAGGCAGCTCCAACATCAAGGGAGCTGTAGGCACTCTTGATGAAGACGGCCTCCTCAAGGTCATAGCCATCGAGGTGGAAAAGCAAGTGGAGAGTGTGCGTCACGGCCTCGTCATCAATGTTGAGAACGTGTCCAAGCGCATCAACTCGATAATACGCAAGCTCGAGAACCGCGTGTCACCATTCAAGGCACAGTCTGTATATCTCGGTATCGGTGGCCGCTCATTTTGCTCGTCACCACGCTCCATCGAGCGTCGTCTCCCCATGGAGGACATGATTACCGAGGCGCTGGTAAAACAACTGCGTGCCGAGGCTCTCGCCACTGCCCTCTCCAACCGTGAGGTAGTAGATGTGGTCGACAGCGCATTCTACATCAACAACATCCAGCAGAATGACCCTGTGGGTACCTACGGCCGCGAAATCAAGGCCCATTTCAACCTCATCACATGCCGCCTCCAGATCAAGCGCAACCTTATCCGCGCTATTGAAGACCGCCTTCACCTCAAGATCAACGGCATGATTGTGAGGCAACTTGCTCAGGACGAGCTCGTGCTCTCGAGCGACCTGCGCCGCAAGGGGTGCATGCTCGTCGACTTTGGAGCCGAGACCACTACCGTCTCTATCTATAAGAATGGTGGCCTCCTCTACCTCAACACCATCCCCCTTGGCTCGCGCAACATCACCCGCGACATAATGGCCCTCAACCACCTCGAGGAGACGGCCGAGGAGCTCAAGCTCGCCGGTGGCGACGCCATGCCCTCAATGACCGCGGGCAAGCAGGTAATCGACGGCATCGACTTCACCGATATCAATGCCTATGTAGCTGCCCGCTCTATTGAGATTGCGGCCAATATCAACGAGCAACTGGCATTTGCCGACATCACAGCGGCCGAGCTCCCCGGCGGCATCATCATGATAGGTGGTGGCGGCAAGCTCAAGGGCTTCAGCCAGTTGTTGCAAAAGGTCACCAAGATGAATGTCGTGGCAGGCATGCTCAACACCGTGCGCATCGCCGATGCCCATGCCTCGGCCTACGAGTCAATCGATGTAATCTCAATCCTCGCCGCAGCCTCGCGCCAGCCCGGCGTGGTGAGCTGCATGTCGCGCCCCGAGCCCATCGTCATCCACTCTGAGCCCGAGCATGTAACCGAGACACCTCAGGCAGCCAATCAGGCCACTCCCGTGGCCCCTACCGAAGAGGTCTACACTCCCCCTATCGAGGAAGAGGAGGAAAAAGTGGAGCCACGCTCAATCCTCGCCGAGGGCAATGACGATGACGACGACGATGTCTACATCACCAAAAGAAGAGGCCCCAAGCTTGGCAACTTCTTCAAAAAAGTCATCACCCGCATGGAAAATATCATGACCGAGGAAGATGAAGATGATGATTACCGTAACTCCAGCAAATAATCCCTCCCCCCTCCAACTGACTAATTGTATAATCCAAGAAAAGAAAATATTATGGCCGACGATATAAACACTCTCGCTAACGACCCCACTCTCGCTCCCAAGCGCGAATACACCTCAGCCAACGGTCGCCCGGTAATCATTAAAGCCATCGGCGTGGGTGGCGGTGGCAACAATGCCGTCAACCACATGTATCAGCTTGGCATCGAGGATGTGTCATTTGTTGTGTGCAACACCGACCTCCAGGCCCTCAAAAAGTCGCCAGTCAAGACCCAGGTGCTACTGGGGCCCAACGTCACCTTTGGCCTCGGTGCCGGCAACGATCCCGAGAAAGCCAAGCGGGCGGCCGAGGAGAGCGAGGCCGAGATCAACGCCCTCTTTGACGACGACACCAAGATGGTGTTCATCACCGCCGGCATGGGCGGAGGCACCGGCACAGGCGCAGGACCCGTGGTGGCACAGACTCGCCAGAGAGCGCGGCATGCTCACAATCGGCATTGTCACCGTCCCCTTCCTCTTTGAGGGTGAAAAGAAGATTCTCAAGGCTCTCGACGGTGCCGACGAGATGTCTAAATATGTCGACGCTCTCCTCGTCATCAACAACGAGCGGTTGACCGATATATACTCCGACCTCGACTTCATCAACGCATTTGGCAAGGCCGACGATACCCTCTCCACCGCCGCCCGCTCAATTGCCGAAATAATCACCTGCGAGGGTCACATCAATCTTGACTTCAACGATGTGGACAATACTCTGCGCAATGGCGGCACAGCAATCATCTCCACAGGATATGGCGAGGGCGAAAACCGTGTGACCAAGGCTATCGAGGATGCCCTCAATTCTCCGCTGCTGAAAAATACTGATATCTATGGCAGTAAGAAGTTGCTCTTCAACCTTTATTTCTCGCGCAAAGCCAAAACCCCGTTCAGGATGTCAGAAGCCTCTGAGCTGTCGGCATTCATGGCCAACCTCGACCCCTCGGTCGATGTGATATGGGGTGTGGCATTTGACGATACTCTCGATGACAAGGTCAAGATCACCATCCTCGCTGCGGGATTTGACGTCACCATCCGTGAGGAGGAGAAACTGGAGATGGAGCGAGGCAACAACGCTGTGCCCAATCTAGTATTCTCACCCCGCCCTGCCCACCGTGGCATCCCCCAGGCCCAGCCTAAGGTGCCCAACAAAGAGCGTCTGCGTGACAACTACGGCGCCAAGGTCGAGGATATACGCAACCAGAATGTGCGCGAGAAATATGTAGTGCTCTCTCGCGAGCAGCTCGACGATGACACCGTCATCGACCAGCTCGAGAAATACCCGGCGCTCAACCGTGACAAGGGTATATCGGCTGCAATTAAAAACACCTCGTCACCATCCAAGGGAGCACCCACAACATCGCTTGACGACACCCCCGGCGATGACAACCTCATCACCTTCTCCTGACATCCCGTCAACAACATAAGGCGACCTGATTATCCCTCCCCCTTGTCCGAAAGACTCGGGTAAAGATAATCAGGTCGCCTTATGTTTTGATATGCCATGTATTCCCGGGTGATAGCCCGGATACATATTCTACTTTTTGTTGAGCAGGAGCTTAGTCTTGCCAATCTCCATTTTTACTGTCGAGGGGTTGACAAATTTTATATCCTCAAGCTCTTTTATCTGAGACAAGCGCTGGCGGAACAGCTCCTTGACCTGAGGCTCGATATTGGCCGACACATTGGCCTCTATCCCCTCGAGCTTGGAGATGGGGCAATCGGTCAGCACGGCATAGTCGATTTTGAGCGTCGATGGATTGATTGACACATCAATCCTTGAGGGATTGAGGGTAAGCATGATGTCATCGTCATCCTTGGCTACCCACTTGCCTGTCACAGTCGCGGTGCCCGACACTGTGGCCTTGATGGGCGCGATGGTGTCGATGCTGGTGACCACCGATTGTGACACAGTGTAACTCGCGCTGATGTCGACGGCGCCACCCTTGGTGCCCTCATCGAGCTTGAAAGTGATTGTGGGACTGCATGTCATCTCGGTGTCGGGAGCTATCTGCGTGGCATTGTCCTTGTGATGCTTATCCTTCTTGGGGTGCATCATCGCTGTGGGTTCACCCACCCATGTACCCTGAATATTGCCGGCCAGCTTAGCCGCGTCATCACATGCGCTCAAGCTCATGACAGCAGCCACAGCGAGCCCGATTAATAATTTAGTTTTCATATCGTTAAATTCTTTATTAGGATTAACAATCCGGGGCTGACGATTGTTCGTCTCACTTGTTTCGCCCGAGATACTACCCCGCCAAAAGGCAGTGGACAAGTGATTGAGAAATGAAAAGAAGTTGTATCTTTGCATATCAATTGAGAAACCTATAGCTCCCGATATGCGTATAATTGCAGGAAAATATGGACGCCGACGCTTTGACGTCCCAACCAATATCACGGCCCGACCCACTACCGACTTTGCCCGCGAAAACATTTTCAATGTACTTGGCAACATCATCGACTTTGAGGGCATTGTGGCAGTTGACCTCTTTGCCGGCACCGGTGCAGTGTCAATCGAGCTGCTCTCACGCGGAGCGGCCTCGGTGACCTCGGTCGAGAAAGCCGCAGTGCAGGCACGTTTCATAGCCGAGACTGCCCGCAAGCTCGGCGATGACAATCTCCACCTCATCAAGGGTGACGTGTTCCGCTACCTGGCCACGGTCAAGAGCGGGGCCGATTTAGTGTTTGCCGACCCCCCTTATGAGCATCCACGGTTTGCCGAGATACCCGGCCTTGTGCTGTCATCGCCACTGATGAAAGAGGGCACCATATTTGTTCTCGAGCACAACCGCAACCATGATTTCTCGGGATTACCGGGATTTTTTGACAAACGCACATATGGGAGCGTTAATTTTTCACTTTTCCGCAAATAACCCCCTGAAATAACATTTATTTGTTATATATTTGCATTTATGATGAACAGAAGGATATTACTTGCCGTGACTGCAGCCGCCACGATACTGAGCAGCAGCGCACAGATAAACTCACCCTCGGCCGATGGTTACCTGGCCCGGGGGATACAAATGTATAAAGACGCCAACTACAACGGATGTCTCGACCAGCTGTTACAGATGAGACAGCTTCAGCCCGATGCCGCCCAGAGCGAGGAGGCACTCTATTACATGGCTATGTCGACACTCTCGCTCGGCGACGATGAGGCACTGAGCATGCTCAATGCCTTTATAGCACTTTTCCCTCAGTCGATACACCGCGCCGAGGTGCTCAAGGCCATCGGCGACTATTACTTTGACCAAGGAGGCTCAATGTATGGCAAGGCAATCACAAGCTACCTCAAGGTTGATCCGCGCTGCCTCGGCGAGAGCGACCGCCTCGACTACACCTATCGCCTGGCCTACAGCTATCTGATGCTGGCCGAATATGACAAGGCACGAGAGCTCTTCAACACGCTCAAAGGCACCGCGCAATATGGCAACGCGGCCCGCTTTTATGAAGCATATATCGCCTACAGCCGTCAAGACTATCCTCTTGCCCTCCAGCTCTTCAAGCTCGTCGACACCTCAACGGCACCGGGCAACACTGCCGACTATTATCTGGCCCAGCTCTATTACCGTGACGGCAACTATGCCAAGGCCCTGCAATCGGCCCGCTCGGTGATAGCTGCCAACCCCGTGCCCGAGTTCACCATCGAGGCCCGCCGCATCGCCGGAGAGTCACTCTACAAGACCGGTGATGCCACTGCAGCATTGCCCTATCTCTGGGAATATGTGGCCTCGGCAGCTGACCCCAAGCCCTCGGCCTACTACATCCTCGGTGTCGAGGAGTTTAACGCCCGCAACTACAAGGCTGCCATCAAGCTGCTGCAAAAGGCTGTGGACTCACCCGACGCCATGGGCCAGAACGCCTATCTGTATCTGGGCCAAGCCTATCTCAAGGATGGCAACAGCCGCAATGCTCTCATGGCATTTGAAAACGCCTACCGCATGAACTATGACGCCAAGGTGCAGGAGACAGCCTTCTACAACTATGCCGTGGCACTCTCGGAAGGTGGACGCACCCCCTTCTCCTCAACAGTGTCGGTATTTGAAGATTTCCTAAGCCGTTACCCCTCGTCACGCTATGCCTCGGCTGTGAGCCGCCACCTCGTCACCGGCTACATGCTCGACGACAACTATGATAAAGCCCTCGCAAGCATCAGCAAGGTCACCAACCCATCGGCCGAGCTTCTCGCTGCCAAACAAAGGGTGCTCTTCACCATGGGCGTCAAAGAATACAACAGCGGCAACACATCACGCGCCATCAGCCGCATGGAGCAGGCCCGCAACATTGATGCCAACGATGACATCGCCAATCAGGCCCTGATGTGGATTGCCGACTGCTACTACCGCGACCGCGACTGGGACAAAGCCGCCATGACCTATCTCGACTTCCTCGACAAGGTCCCGGCCAGCGACCCCAACCGCCGTCTCGCCCTATATGATCTGGGCTACACCCGCTACAACCAGCGCGACTACCACAAGGCTCTCCTCAACTTCCAGCGCGCCCTTGATGCCAACGGTGATATTGCCCGCGCTTCAATCTCTGACATCCACGACCGCATGGGCGACTGCTATTACGCCCTGAGCGAGTTTGACAAGGCCGCCGCCCAATATCAGGCAGCCTATAATCTCAACAAGGAGTCGGCCGACTATGCCCTCTATCAGCTCGCCCGCATGAAGGGGTTCCAGGGCGACCACTCGGGCGAGGTATCACTTCTCGACGATCTCATCGACCGTTTCCCCTCGTCGGGCCTCGTCCCCGCCGCCCTGCTTGCCAAGGCCGAGAGCTACATCGCAATGGGCGACACCCCCGGCGCCATCGCCACCTACAATCAGCTTGTGCGCGACTACCCATCGTCGACCCATGGCCGCAACGGCATGTTGCAGCTTGCCGCCACCTATCTCAACCAAGGTGAAACCGACAACGCTGTCACCACCTATCGCCAGGTAATCTACACCTACCCCACCAGCGATGAGGCCCGCGTGGCTGCCGACGACCTCAAGCACATATATGCCCGACAGGGTGACATCAACGAGTTTGTCAACTTCATGACATCAGTGCCCAATGCTCCCGAAATCAACACCGGCGAGCTCGAGCAGCTCACCTATGAGGTGGCCGAGGAAGACTATCTCGACGGGCGCGGCACCGCCAAGCTCATAACCTACGTCGAGGAATACACCACCGGCACCTACATGCCCGAGGCTCTCTATTACCTCGCCGAGGATGCCATCGACAGCGGCAACTATGACGAGGCCTATGACTATGTCACCACCGTCACCATGAATTATCCCGACTCAGATATGGCCGAGCATGCACTCGCCCTCAAAGGTGAATGTGAGCTCAAGGAAGGCAAGGGCGAAATCGCACTTGCCACATTCCGCGACCTCGAGCAGAAAGCATCCACACCCGCCATGCTACATCAGGCACGCATGCAGCTCATGCGCATCAGCAACGACCTCTCGCGCAACGGTGATGTCATCGCCGAGGCCGACAAGTTGCTGGCATCGTCGGCAGTGGGAAATCCCGACAACGACGAGATCCACTACCTGCGCGCCCTCGCTCTCAGCCGCATGGGCAACCACCGTGAGGCCGAGGAAGAATGGCTGGAGCTCATCGACGAGCCTGACACTGAATGGGGCGCCCGCAGTGCCTACAATCTCGCCTGTCAACAGTATGACCACAAGGAGCTCGACAAGGCCGAAGAAACCATCACCGCCTTCCTCGACAGCGACTCATCCCAAGACTATTGGCGAGCCCGCAGCGTAATCCTGCTCAGCGACATCCTGCGCCGTCAGGGCAACACTTTTGAGGCCAACGAATACCTCAAAGCCCTGCGCACCAACTACACCGGCACCGAGCCCGATATCTTCAATCTCATTAACGAACGCCTCAAGTAACGCAACAAAATGAAAAATATCGCCACATATACAGCGCTTGCCGCGGCTCTCGTAACCGTGCCGGCAACTCAAGCCCAGGAGCTGCAGCAACAGCTCGAGGTGCAGCACTCCGCAACAGCGCGTCACAACGACGCCACCCGCATCTCTCAAAACCCTCATATCAACCTCCCGGCTGTGACCTACAGCCCCATGAGCTACAGCGAGAAGAGTGTCAACGTCAAGCTCCCCGATGCCATCACAACACTCGAGCCAACAGCCTATGCCGACACGCTGAGCATCTCGCCCTATGACGGATATGCCGCAATAGGCTATCTACCAGTCTACAACCTCGCTGCCTCAGCCGGTTACCGCATCCTCAACAACGACCGTCACCGCCTTAACGTGTGGGGACAATTTAACGGCAACTCCTATAAGGATACCCACACTCTCAACCCCTTTACCGGCAAGAGCGCCGACCGTCACCTCTACCGCAACACCGTCAGCGCCGGCATAAACTACCACGCAATGATTGCCCGCGAAAGCGAACTTGACGCAGGCCTCGACTACACCTACGCCCGCTTCAATGCCCCCGGCAGGCTGCTGATAGCTCCCGACGGCCTTGTCAACAACTCGCTCTACAACCAGAATGTCAACCGTGTCAACTTCTCGACCCAGTGGACCTCATCGGTAGGTGGCCTCCATTACACCGCCGGCATCAACTACCGCCACTTCGGCTACCAAAAAGGATATGAGTCAATGCTGTTGATGCCCGACTTCTCCCCCGCTGCTCCATGGGACGACGCTGCAAGCCGCCCTGCTCGCGAAAACCGCTTTATCTTCAACGGTGCCGCAGCTTTACCCCTGGGTGACAACAACGCCATCTACTTGGGACTCGAGGCCGATGTCATCAACACCACCCGTCGGTCAGTGCTCTCACCCATGACCAATGGCTCAGGCTTCTATACCCTCTCTCGTGGCGATGCACCCTTCAACAACGCAGTGATAGGTGTCAACCCGCGCTACCGTCTCAAAAACGACAACTTCTCAATGTCAATCGGCGCCAAGGTGGAATTCACCCTCAACTCAGGTAAATTTTTCCACATCGCCCCCGACATCAACGTGTCATGGACCCCGGTGAGCCGCTTCACCATCTGGGGCAAGGCCGGTGGTGGCGAGCATCGCAACACCCTCGGCTCGCTCTATGATGTCAACTACATGACGATGCCCATGCTCGCGTTTAAAAACTCCCATATCCCCTACACCCTCGACGCCGGTATCGTTGTGGGCCCCTTCAGCGGTGCCTATGCCGAGCTCTACGGCGGCTGGGCTGTGGCCAATGACTGGCTCATGCCCACCGGGTACTTCAATGTGGGGTACGGCCCGTCATTCTTCAACCTCGTTAACATCAAGGGATGGCATGCCGGCGTGACTCTCGGCTATAAATATCGCTCGCTGGCCGAGGCCAAGCTCAAGATGGAAGCTGCACCTTCAAAATATGACCAAGGCTACTACCTGTGGCGCGACCGTGCCAAATATCTCATCTCGGCCGAGCTCAACATCCACCCCATCAGCCGCCTCGATGTGACCGTCGGCTACACGATGAGAGCTTGCCGGTCAATATATGACACCCGGGTGTGGACTACCGATGCCGGCACCATCACCACCCACGACCGCCTCAACCTCCACAACACCTCGAGCCTCGACTGTGGTGCATCCTACAGGCTGTCACAGGCTGTTACCATCTTCATCGATCTTGACAACATCCTCAACCGCCGCGCCACCACTCTGGGGCTACTGCAAGACCAGGGCTTCAAGGGGCTTGCGGGTGTGAGCTATAAGTTTTGAAAAAGAAAAATAAATATCGACTCCTTATCTTAGCTGCCATGAGCATTCTCCTGGCAGCTATCGCTATCACAGGGTGGCGACTGAGCCGCAAGAGCCCCCCCGTGACACCCGATGCAGCCTTATACCCGATAAAAGGTATCGACATATCGGCCCACAACGGCCCGGTCGACTTTGACGCGCTCACAGGTGACAGCATCGACTTTGTGCTGCTCAAGGCAAGCGAGGGCACAGCCTTCAAGGATGCCAACTTCCACATCAACTACCGCCTGGCCCGACGGGCCGGGATGACAGTGGGAGCCTATCACTTCTTCAGGTTTGATGCCTCGGGCTACATGCAGGCTCTCAACTTCCTCCACTCGGTGAGAGGAAAGCAACTTGACCTCCCGCTCGTCATTGACATCGAGGAGTGGACCAACCCCGACGACCGCACCACGCTCGCCATCATAAAGCAGCTCAAGCAACTCATCGAGATGCTCGAGCAGGCCGGCTACAACGTCATGCTTTACTCCAATAAAGACGGCTACAACCGTTTCATCCTCAACAACTTTGACAGCTACCCGCTGTGGATTGCATCACTCACCGACACCCCTGCCGGCAACTGGCAACTGTGGCAATACACCCATCGGGGCACAGTCAAGGGCATCGACAGCCGAGTCGACATCAACACCTTCAACGGCAACCGCAACAGCTGGCTCGACTGGCTTGATGAAATAAGAGGGCAATAAACTGCAATCATTTCACGTTAAATAGGTGGTTAATTACGCATTGTATCGGCCACCCACAACGTAAAAGTGTTTTTAGTGGCCCATAACACAAGGGAAATTGTATTTTTATGAATTTAAGCTGTAAACTACAACGATATAAGCTGTCGGCAATCGCTATTGCGGTGCTGACACTGTTGATGACACCCGCCGTGGCACGAGCATTTGACCTGTCGACCTATACCGGCAGCTCAGTGCTCTCTTCAGGCAACTGGGTCAAGGTGAGCGTGCAGTCGAGTGGTATCTACCTCATCACCAACTCCCAGCTCAAGTCGTGGGGCTTCAACGACCCCTCCAAGGTGCGCATCTATGGATATGGCGGGCAGCGCATGAGCGACCGCCTGACCATCGACGACTACACCGACGACCTCCCGCCGGTGCCCTGCGAACTCACAGCCCGCGGCCTGGTGTTCTATGCCCTGGGAGTGGAGACCTGGACAAGCACCACAACAACAAGCAGCCAAGCCCCCAGATGGAGCCACTCACTCAACCCTTTCACCGTCAAGGGCTATTATTATCTCTCTGATGCCGACACCGGCCTGGAACCACCTGTCATCAAGTCAATAGGCAACGCCGGTGCATCTGACCCCGCAACCTTATTCACCGACTATCAGTATTACGAGAACGACTCCTACAAGATGGGCGAGACAGGCCACATGCTTGTGGGTGAAGACTTCAAGTGGAAACCCACCAACAACTTCCGCTTCAATTTCCCCGACATCGATAATTCACGCGAAATAAGAATGACCGCCCGCATGGTCACCAAGACCGTCTCAGCAACTTCATTCTCCTTCACAGCCAATGGCGCCAAGATACCGGGCAACCTCTCGGTCAAACCCACAAGCTACGATAGCTCCCACAACATAGGCGCTGCCACCGCCGAGTCCTATGAGTTTAAAATAAACGGAGAAAATCTCGACCTGCAGATTACCCACAAGGCATCGGGCATCGTCACCGAAGCGCGTCTCGACTACCTCCGCTTCAACTACACCCGCCACCTGAGGATGAACAAGGGCCTGCTGCTCTTCAACCTCAACCGTCCCGGGGCCAAGCTCGCCGGAGCCACAACCTCGACGAGAGTGTGGGACATCACCAATCCGCGCAACGTGATGCGACTCAACACCTCGGCTGCAAGCGATGGCGTGGCATGGACCAACGATTACGCGGGCTTGCGCCTTTATGCCGCCTGGGATGAGAACGCCACGCTACCCTCACCCACCTACGAGGGCACAGTTGCCAATCAAAATCTCCATGACACCTCGGTGCTACCCGACATGGTGATTATACCACTCCCCGAGCTGCGTGCCCAGGCCAACCGTCTTGCCGACATCCACCGCAACGACCGTGACTCGCTCACAGTGATTGTGGCCGACCCCCAGGAGATTTACAACGAGTTTTCATCGGGCTCACCCGACGTCAACTCACTGCGCCATTACCTCAAGATGCTCTATGACCGTGGCAACGCCGCCGGCAAGCCCCTGAAGTATGCAATCCTGATGGGCAAGCCGGGATATGACAACCGCATGCTCTCCTCTCAGGCCAAGACCCTCAATTACAAGATACTCCCCACCTGGCAGGATGAGACATCTCTCAACGACACCTACTCCTACACCACCGATGATATCTTTGGCTTCCTTGAGGATAATGCTGTTGTCGAGTTGAACAAAAACAATCTCAGTATCGCCGTAGGGCGCATTCCTGCCCGCAACGCCGCCGATGCCACTGTCGCCATTGACAAGATAGTGGAATATTACAACAACTCCCGCCACTCGATATGGCGCAACCGTGTCATGTTGGTGGCCGACGACTACAACGAGGGCCAACACATGTATCAGAGCGAGGGATTTGAAGAAAATCTGCTCTCCACCCCGGGTGGCGACGAGTTTCTTGTGAGCAAGGTCTACATCGACGCATTTCCCATGGCCAACAACACTATGCCCAAGGCTCGCGAGCGCATGTTCAAAAACCTCGACGAGGGCACCCTCTGGTGGCAATATGTGGGCCACGCCAACCCCACATCGTGGACCGACCAGGGTATCCTCACCTACAGAGACATCAACAACCTCTTTCTTAAAAATTACCCCATCCTCTACGCAGCCACCTGCGAGTTTCTCAACTGGGACTCGGCATCGCTGAGTGGAGCTGAAATCATGTATCTCACTCCCGGCGGTGGCAGCGTGGCCACCATCTCGGCTGTGAGGCCCTCATGGATTGCCAATAATGGCAACCTCACCCGCGCAATGGGCACTGAGCTGGCCAAGCGCGACGAGAACGGCAACCTGCGCACTCTCGGCGAGATTTACCGCTCGGCCAAAAACTCACTGAAGGATGACAGTAACAAGCTGCGTTATGTGCTCATGGGTGACCCGGCACTGCGCCTGGCAATGCCTTCCAACCATATTGTCATCGACCGCATCAACGGCATCGATGCTCGCGACACTACTGCTGTCAGGGAACTGAAAGCACGCCAGATTGTCACCGTCGAGGGGCGCGTCACCAATCCCCGGGGCGAGCAGCTCGACAACTTTGACGGCTCGCTGTCGCTCGACCTCTATGATGCCGAATACACGACAGTCAGCGAGGGCCGCTGCACAATCAATTATGAGACAGGCGAGTCCAACAATGATGGTCGCGAGGTACCATTCCAGGAGACAGGCAACAAGATTTACTCAGGGCGCGACTCAATCACAGGCGGCAGCTTCAAGATGCGCATCGCCATGCCCGAGGCTATCAGCAACAACTATCGGCCGGGAGCCTTCAACATGTATGCCCTCGCCCATGACGGCAAGTCTGAAGCCATGGGCATGTACCGCGACTTCTATGTCTACGGTTATGACGACACCACCATCGACACGATTGCCCCGGAAATAGAGCTGATGTATCTCAACCATCCCACCTTTGTCGACGGTGGCACTGTCAACTCATCGCCCATGCTCATCGCCAGAGTATCTGACAACTCAGGTATCAACATCTCTACCTCGGGCTTAGGTCACAACATGAACATCCTGCTCGACGGCGACCGCTCCCTCACCGATGTCAGCGAGTATTACAACCCCGACATGGGCTCGCTCGGAGGTGTCATCAATTACCCGCTGAACAACCTCAGCGCGGGCAACCACTCGATAAGGCTCAGAGTGTGGGACAACAACGGCAACGTGGGCGAGAAGACCATCACATGCTTTGTCAATCCCGATGTCACCCCCGAGCTGTTTGAGATGTACACCGACTGTAACCCGGCATCGGTGGAAGTCAACTTCTACATCACCCACAACCGTCCCGATGCCAAGATGGATGTCACGGTCGAGGTGTTCAACATGCTGGGACAACCGGTGTGGAGCTCGTCACTCTCAGCCCTGAGCGACATGAACACTACCTACCCCCTCAAGTGGAACCTCACCGACATGGCCGGCCACAGGGTGAAACGCGGCATCTACCTCTACCGCGCCACAATCAACGAGGCCGGCGGCGAGAAATATGTCACCAAGACCTCACGCCTGGCCGTCACCGCTCCACAGTAAACGCCTACTATTGTTATCTATAAAAAGAAAAATATTAATCAGTGTCACGTAAACGTAAAGAGTTGCCACTGCTCGAGAATGTAAAGATTATCGACGTCGCCGCCGAGGGTAAGTCCCTGGCACGCGTCAACGACATGGTGGTATTTATCCCCTTCGGGGCCCCCGGCGATATCGCCGATGTGAAATTAGACCGCAAGAAACGCTCCTATGCCGAGGGCCACATCGAGACCCTTAAGGAGCCTTCACCGCTGCGTGTGGCTCCCCGCTGCGAGCATTTCACAGTGTGTGGCGGCTGCCGCTGGCAACACCTGCCCTATGACTTCCAGCTCAAGTGTAAGCAGCAGCAGGTGACCGATGCCCTCGAGCGCATCGCCAAGGTAGAGCTGCCACAGATAAGCCCCATCCTCGGCTCAGAGCAGATATGGGAATACCGCAACAAGATGGAATATACATTCTCATGCAAGTCGTGGCTCACATTTGAGCAGCTACGCTCGGGGCAGGATTTTCCCGACCGCAACGCTGCCGGCTTTCACATCCCCGGGGCATTTGACAAGGTGCTCGACATCCACAAGTGCCACCTGCAGGATGATTTCTCCAATCGCCTGAGACTCTTCATCAAGGAGTATGGAAAGGAGCACGGACTCCCGTTCTATGACCTCAGGGCCAACACCGGGTTGCTGCGCACTCTGATGGTGCGCATCGCCTCCACCGGCGAGATTATGACCGTGATGGTGTTTGGCGAGGATAATCCCGAGGCCATCAAGGGGCTCATGACAGCTGTAAAGGAGCAGTTCCCCGAAATTACCTCACTGCTCTATGTCATCAACACCAAGCTCAACGACACAATCGCCGACCGGGAGATTATCACCTTCTCAGGTCGCGACTATATCGAGGAGGAGATGGAGGGACTAAAATTCAGGGTGGGCCCAAAATCTTTCTATCAGACCAACTCGCGCCAGGCCTACACCCTCTACAAGGTGGCCCGCGATGCTGCCGGGATAGGCCCCGACGATCTCGTCTATGACCTCTATACCGGCACCGGCACAATTGCCAATTTTGTCGCTCGCCGCGCACGCCGGGTCATCGGCATCGAGTATGTACCCGAGGCTATCGCCGACGCCAAAATCAACTCTGAGCGCAACGGGATTACCAACACCGAGTTTTATGCCGGCGACATGAAGGATGTGTTGACCGACGACTTTATCTCCGCCCACGGGCGTCCACGCGTGATGATTGTCGACCCTCCCCGTGCCGGCATGCACGAGGATGTGGTGGGCGTGATACTCAACGCAGCCCCCGAGCGCATTGTGTATGTGAGCTGCAACCCGGCTACCCAGGCGCGCGACCTCGCTATGCTCGACTGCAAATATCGAGTCACTGCCGTGCAGCCGGTCGACATGTTTCCCCACACCCAGCATGTCGAGAATGTGGTAACACTTGAGCGCCGTTGACATAATATGGGAAAAGGAAAATACTACGTCGTGTGGGTAGGTGACCATCCCGGCATCTATGACAACTGGCAAGACTGCCAGTTGCAAGTCAACAACTATCCCGGTGCCCGATACAAGAGCTACCCCAACCGCGAGCTCGCCCTTAAGGCCTACCGCGGTGACCCCGTGGAGCAGATGGCGATGCTGCGCACCATCGCGTCCCACAGCAATGACAACAAGGTCAACTATGATGCCTTCCCCGAGATTATCCAGGATGCCATCGCTGTCGATGCGGCATGCTCCAAAAATCCCGGCCCGGTGGAATATCGCGGCGTGCATGTGGGCACCGGCAAAGAAATATTTCATGTGGGGCCACTCCCCGGCGGCACCAACAATATCGGCGAGTTTATGGCCCTGATCCATGCCCTTGCCCTGTGTGAGAAACTCGGGCGCACCAATGTGCCCATTTACAGCGACAGCCGCACGGCTCAGGCATGGGTGCGCAACCGCAAGGCCAAAACCACTCTCACTCCCACGCCCGACAATGCCCGCACCATGGAAATATTCCGCAGAGCCGAGCAGTGGATCAGCACCCACACCCCCCACAATCCCATCATCAAGTGGGACACCGAACGCTGGGGCGAAATCCCGGCCGACTTCGGCCGCAAATAATCTTGGCATAAAGCGACAACAAAAGCGACAAGCCCCCGGGGACTTGTCGCTTTTGTTGTCGCTTTTTATCATTTCTTGAAATAAATCAGCTCAGGCTTTGGCGAGACCTCCCGGTAGCCTTTGGCTCTGAAGTAGTCAAACAGATAATCCCTGGGGATATAGCCGTCACCTTTGAGCATCAGCACAGCGTCATAATCACCTGCCAACGCGTCGAGCCGCCTGAACTCCTCGCTACTGTATTCGCCCTGATGATGGAAGAAATTGAGGGCCACAATGGGCTTGTCGCTCTCGACATAATCGACAAAAAAACGCTCGGGGCCCCACACAAGCACCTTCATCCCCTCCTTTTCAAGCTCACGTCGCTCATCGACAAGCTCATAGAGGGCCTTGAAACGGTCGTCGCCGGGTGAATAAAGGTGGCCAATATGCTCATATCGGTTGAGGTCGTCGAGCGGACGCGGATGGACAAACGGCTTGAACCTCACATATCCTATCACGGGCACCATACACAGAGTGAGCATCACCACTGTCGTGCGCGTGAACCGTGGCATCACATCCACGAGCTGAGTCATCAGCAGCGGGATAAAGGGCATCACATAAATGCGCAGCAGATACACATCCGACCCCACGCAAAACACCAGCGGAAACAGCCACACGATGAGCATTATCAGCTTGTCGGTGGTAATCTCCTTGCCGGGATTGCCGAGACGGTTTCTCACAGGCACGGCGAGCAGCCATGTGAACCACGCGCCATAATAGACAGCGCCGATGGTGAGAAAAGCACCGATGAGCATCGTATAGGCGGCATACACCTTCATCATCGTAGCGCTTATGACCGTAATCACGCCGGCAAGTATCAGCAACAGCATGCGACGGCTCACCCTCAGGCGGTAGAGATAGGGCGCGAGCAGGCATATCACAAGTGATGGCAGCGACGTGATGAGAATGGGACCAATCCAATAGAAAAATGACCCTACATAGATACCGAGGCCGGTATGGCCCGTGATGATATTGTCATGATTGAAGGCAGCGAGATAGTCGGCCGGATTGCCATAAACGAGCACCACCACGGCAAGGAATGTCACCACCATGCTCGCGACAATCTTGCCGAGTGCAGGCAGAAAACCCTCGCTGAGGCGGTCGCGGCAAAAATACATGATTGCCACCACACAGGGCAGCAGCGCAAGCATCGTGATGCGGGTAGCCACGCTGAGCGCAATAAGCAGGCCCACAATCCATGCAAGCCGTGGCCGGTGGTCCATCCACTCGATTATCACGACGGCAAGCAGCGTGGGGAAGAGAAAAGCTGCGGTGTTCCAGTCATAGTCACGGTCGGTGAACAGCGCCGACCCCACCACAGCAAGCGTAAACAGGGCGAGAGCCATCAACCCGCGGCGGGTGCGTCGGTAATACCACCATGAGGTCACAGCTACCGGCGACAGCACCATGATGGCCGACAGCAGGCGCAGGTTCATTATCGACTCCCCCACGAGACTGCTCCACAGGTGGCCTATATAGAAGCCAAGCATTCCAAGCGGCGCGTTGCGGTAGTCACGGCAGCATAGCGCCTGGTAAAACTCATCGGGCACAAACCGATAGGTAACCTGATTATACTGCATCATGGGCAGAAACACACTGGCCATATACACAGCCACAGCGACAATTGCCACTATCCATGCCATTGTCACTTTAAATCGCTTGCTATAGATCATATTCCAAGAGTTGTGCCCCATGAGGAGCGGTCAAGATTACGGTAGGATACTGCCTCAGAGATGTGATGACGCTGTATACCGGGAGAGCCGTCGAGATCGGCTATCGTGCGCGCCACCTTGAGGATGCGGTCATAGGCGCGGGCACTCATGTCGAGGCGGGTCATGGCGTCGCGCAATATCTGCATCGAGCCCTCATCGAGGGTGGCATATTTCTTGAGGAGACGGCTATTCATCTGAGCGTTGCAGTGCACGCCCGGCTCATTGCGGTAACGCTGCAGCTGTATCTCGCGGGCAGCGACCACACGGGCACGTATTGCTGCGCTCGACTCGCCGTCGGGTGCCGTGGCAAGCTCCTCAAAGGGCACCGGCAGTATCTCACACTGCAGGTCGATGCGGTCGAGTAGCGGCCCTGAAATGCGGCTCAGATACTTGTTGACAGCACCCGGCTGGCAGGTGCACTCGCGGGTGGGGTGATTGTAGTAGCCACACGGGCACGGATTCATCGACGCTACCAGCATGAAGCCCGCCGGGTAATCGATGGAGTAGCGGGCTCTGGAGATGGAGATATGGCGGTCTTCAAGAGGCTGGCGCAACACCTCAAGCACCGTCCGGCTGAACTCGGGGAACTCGTCGAGGAAGAGCACCCCGTTGTGGGAAAGCGAGATCTCGCCCGGCATGGGATTGGTGCCTCCACCCACGAGCGCCACCGGCGAGATGGTGTGGTGGGGAGAGCGGAATGGCCGCGAGGTCATCAGCTTGGAGCCACCCTTGAGCTTGCCGGCTACCGAGTGGATTTTGGTTGTCTCAAGTGCCTCGCTCAATGTCAACGGCGGCAATATCGTGGGCACTCTCTTGGCCATCATCGACTTGCCGGCACCGGGAGGCCCCACAAGCAGGATGTTGTGGCCGCCGGCACATGCCACCTCAAGGGCCCGCTTGACATTTTCCTGACCCTTGACCTCGGAGAAGTCGCAGTCAAACACTGCCTGGGCGCGGGCAAACTCAGCTCGGGTGTCAACCACCGTGGGCTGTATCGCAATCTCGCCCGAGAGAAATTTGAGCACCTGGGCGAGCGAGTCGACGCCATATACCTCGAGGTTGTTGACCACAGCGGCCTCGGTGGCATTGTCGCGTGGCACAATGATGCCCTTCATGCCCAATTCACGCGCCTTGATAGCCATGGGGAGCACCCCCCCGATAGGGAGCACCGAGCCGTCGAGCGACAGCTCACCCATGATCATGTAACGCTCGAGGTCATTACACTTCACCACCTCGGCGCCCGAGAGTATAGCGATGGCAATGGGCAGGTCATAGGCCGCACCCTCTTTTTTGACATCGGCCGGCGAGAGGTTGACAACAAGCCGCTGGCGGGGAAAATCGCCTATTGTCTCGCTTATGGCCGACTGTACACGTTCATAACTCTCCTTTACCGCTGCATCGGGCAATCCCACGATAGTAAACGAAAAACCTCGCGAGGCCGAAGCCTCGATTGTGACAATGAGCGCATCGATGCCATGCACAGCCGCACCATAAACCTTTGACAACATAATTATTATAAGCTCTTACTTCTTTACAGTTTCCACAAGCGAGTCAATCAAGGCATCATCAGCCAGATAAGGCATCGTGATGTGATAGCTCTCGCCGCGGTTTTCATTAAATTCCTCAGATGTGGACATGGCATTGGGGTTACGCGCCCATGAACGGCGGGCCACGCCACCCATCACATCCCACAGCATCGCCGTGCGCAATATCTCGTCCACACGGTCGCTGCCGTCGAGCACCATGCCAAATCCGCCGTTGATTGACTTGCCGATGCCTACGCCGCCACCATTGTGGAGCGCGACAAGGCTCATGCCGCGGGCGCAGTTGCCGGCAAAGCATTGCACGGCCATGTCGGCCATTACGTTGGAGCCATCCTTGATGTTGGAGGTCTCGCGGAAGGGGGAGTCGGTGCCGCTCACATCGTGGTGGTCACGGCCCAGCATCACCGGCCCGATCTCGCCACGGCGCACCATGTCGTTAAATCTCAACGCAATCCTCAGGCGCCCCTCGGCATCCTGATAGAGGATGCGGGCCTGGGTACCCACAACGAGCTGATTTTTCTCGGCGTCGCGTATCCACAGCCAATTATCCTTGTCCTGGCCGCGACGCTCGGGGTCGATACACTCCATGGCGGCGTGGTCGGTCTTGATAAGATCTTCATGCTTGCCGCTGAGACACACCCATCGGAAGGGGCCGTAACCGTAGTCAAACAGCTCGGGACCCAGAATATCCTCGACATAGCTGGGCCATATAAACCCATCCTTGTCATCGACACCGTTGCGTGAAATCTCTTTCACCCCGGCGTCAAATATCGCTTTCATAAACGAGTTGCCATAGTCAAAGAAGTAGGTGCCACGTGCCGTCAACTGCTTGATAAGGCCAAAGTGACGGCGCAGGGTCTCGTTGACGAGGCGCTCAAACTCCTCCCGGTCCTCCTTGAGCAAGCGTGTGCGCTCCTCAAATGTGATACCGGCAGGGCAATATCCGCCCTCATACACGGCATGGCACGATGTCTGGTCACTCAGCAGCTCAATCTTCTCGCCGGCATCCACAGCATGTTGCAGCAAATCAACAATGTTGCCATGATAGGCAATCGAGATGGGCTCGCGCTTGTCCATGGCCTCATGAGCAAGCCTGAAAGCCTCGGCCACGTCGTCGGTGGCATGCTGCACCCATCCCTGGCGGCTGCGCGTCTCTATGCGCGAGGCATCCACCTCGGCGATAATCGAGGCTGCCCCCGCTATCACTCCGGCCTTGGGCTGAGCACCACTCATGCCGCCGAAACCCGACGACACAAACAGATGCCCCCTCAGATCACCATCCTGGGGGATGCCCAGCTTCAGGCGTCCGGCATTGAGCAGGGTGTTGAATGTGCCATGCACAATACCTTGCGGACCTATGTACATCCAGCCGCCGGCTGTCATCTGTCCGTAGTTGGCCACGCCCATCTGGGCAGCTACCTCCCAGTCATGGAGATTATCCCACTGCCCCACCATCATCGAGTTGGTGATAATCACGCGGGGAGCATTCTTGTGAGACTTGAACAGGCCCAGCGGGTGACCACTCTCCACAACAAGTGTCTGGTCATCGCGCAGCTCCTCGAGATACTTCTTGATGAGGCGATACTGCATCCAGTTCTGGCACACCTGGCCTGTCTCGCCGTATGTCACCAGCTCATAAGGATAGAGCGCGACATCGAAACTCAGGTTGTTGTCGATCATCACCTGAAAGGCCTTTCCCTCGATGCAGTTACCCTTATACTCATCAATGCTGCGGGGCTTGATGTCGCCCTGAGGGCGGAAACGGTAACCATAAATCTTGCCTCGTGTCAACAGCTCGTCGAGAAACTCGGGAGCAAGCTGAGAGTGAAGCTCAACGGGGATATAGCGCAAAGCATTGCGCAGAGCGGTGGCAGTCTGGGCAGGAGTGAGACGATAACCACGGTCGGGGGCACGACGTATCCCCTCGACAAATTCAGGATATTGCGGCAACTGGGCCGGAAGTGAAAATTCCATAGCTGTGACGGTATTAGAATGAATATGTCACAAAGATAGCCATTTTTTCAAAACCTAACAACGTCCCACCCCATGAATTATGGAGTTATGGGGGTTATTTAAGGGCGGCGGCAAGGGATTGAAGGGCGGGGAGGTCGTCGTGGTGCAGGCGGCTGCGGATGGTGACTGGGGGCTCAACGATTTCCATTTCTTTCATCGTGGAGAGCATTTCTTTCATCACGCGGGCGGCGACGGGTGCCCAGGTGCCGTTTTGGACAAGCCCTACGCGGCGTGAGCGCAGGTTTTTACGGGCGATGTGGTGGATGAAGTCGTGCATGGCGGGGAGGATGTCACCATCGTAGGTTACCGAGCATAGCACCATTGATGAGAGCCGGAAGGCTTGGGCCACGGCGTAGGAGACGTGGTGGCGGCAGAGGTCCATCAACACGACCTCACCGGCACCCTCGGCGCGAAGCATGGCTGCAAGGCAACGGGCGGCCTCGGCTGTGCCACCATAGATTGAGGCATAGGCCACGAGCACACCGCGGGTCTCGGGCTCGTAACGGCTCCACCGGTCATAGAGCTGCCAGTAGTGGGCAAGATTGCCTGTGAGCACTGGGCCATGGAGCGGCGCCACGACACTGAAGGGGAGCCCCGTGAGCTTCTTCATCAGGGCCTGGACGCTGGCGCCGAAGCGTCCTACGATGTTGGTGTAATAGCGGCGGGCCTCACTGTCCCAGGCCTCGGTAGACTGAGACATGGCAAATGAGCCGAAGGCATCGGCCGAGAAGAGCACCCCGTCGGTGACATCGAGTGTCACCATCACCTCGGGCCAGTGGACCATGGGGGCGGTGATGAAGCGCAGGGTGGTGTTGCCGAGGCTCATTTCCTCGCCGTCGGCCACAATCTTGCAGCGGCTATTGAAGTCTACATCCTCAAAGAATGACCTGAGCATCGCAGCAGCCTTGGCTGTGCACACTATCTTTATGCCGGGATAACGCTCGACGAGGTTGCCCACACTGCCCGAGTGGTCGGGCTCGACATGCTGCACTATCAGATACTCGGGCTCACGGCCCTGAGCTGCAGCCTCGATGGCGGCGAGCCAGTCGCCGCAGCGTCGCAGGTCGACGGCGTCGACAATGGTGAGGTGGTCGTCATCAATGAGATAGGAGTTGTAGGAGACGCCATTGGTCAACGGGTACTGCCCCTCAAAGAGGTCGAGGTTGTCATCCTCGGCTCCTATATAAGTGATATTATGGTTGATTGAAATCATAAGGGTGAATAATTACATTGATGGGAGATTGAGTATTGACTGGAGTATATCGACGGCTTCCTCAACGGTCTCCACGCGTGAGATGGCAAAGCTGCGGTGGCCATTTTTCTCGCGGATGCGACAACGGGAGGCATTGGCCGAGAGGTAGCTGAGTATCTTGCCAAACATCGGCGACTGGTAATAGGCCTTGTTGCTCTCGTCGACAAAGTAGATAAACATCGACCCTTGCTTTAGCACCACCTTCTCGATGCCGAGGCGGCGGGCATTCCAGCGCAGTCGTGGCACCCTGAGCAGCTCGGCTGTAACCGGGGGTATCTTGCCAAAGCGATCGACGAGGCGGTCGCTGAAGGCCTTGAGGTCAAGCTCGCGCTCGATTGAGTCGAGCTCCTTGTAGAGGGCTATGCGCTCACTGTCGGAGGGGACGTAGTCATAGGGCAACAGCAGCTCGAGGTCGCTCTCGATGGTACAGTCGGCCACAAAGTCACGCTCGTCGGCCGGCTTGTCGTCGACAAGCACATCACTAAATTCCTCGTTTTTCAACTCGGTGACAGCCTCCTTGAGGATACGCTGATAGGTTTCATAGCCGAGGTCGGCGATGAAGCCGCTCTGCTCGGCGCCGAGCAGGTTGCCGGCACCGCGTATGTCGAGGTCCTGCATGGCGATGTGGATGCCGCTGCCGAGGTCGCTGAAGCTCTCGATGGCCTGCAGGCGGCGACGTCCGATGGGCGAGAGCGGCACATTGGGTGGCACGAGCAGATAGCAGAATGCCTTGCGCGAGGAGCGGCCCACGCGGCCACGCAGCTGATGCAGCTCGCTGAGGCCGAAATTCTGGGCGTTGTTGATTACTATGGTATTGACATTGGGCATGTCGATGCCGCTCTCGATGATGGTGGTGGCAAGGAGCACGTCATAGTCATGGTTGGCAAAGTCGATGATGGCTTTCTCGAGCTTCTCGGGGGGCATCTGGCCGTGGGCCACGATGGTGCGGGCGTCGGGCACGAGACGTTTCACCATGGCCTCGAGGTCATAGAGCCCCTCGATGCGGTTGTTGACGATGAACACCTGGCCGTTGCGCGACATCTCGAAGTTGACTGCCTCGGCCAGAATATCGTCGTTGAGGGCGTTGACCGAGGTGATGATGGGATAGCGGTTGGCCGGCGGAGTGGTGATGGCCGAGAGGTCGCGCGCACCCATGAGCGAGAACTGGAGGGTGCGCGGTATAGGGGTTGCGCTCATGGTGAGGGTGTCGACATTGGTCTTGAGCTGCTTGAGCTTTTCCTTGACGGCGACGCCAAATTTCTGCTCCTCATCAATCACGAGAAGGCCCAGGTCGTTGAATTTCACATCCTTGCCTATAATGCGGTGGGTGCCGATGAGGATATCGATCTTACCCTCGGCGAGATCGGCGAGTATAGCCTTGGCCTGCTTGGTGGTGCGGGCGCGGGAGAGATACTCGATTCTCACGGGAAACTCCTTGAGTCGCTCCTTGAAGGTGTTGTAGTGTTGATAGGCGAGCACAGTGGTTGGCACCAGCACGGCGGTCTGCTTGCCGTCGGTGGCGGCCTTGAAGGCTGCGCGTATGGCTATCTCGGTCTTGCCAAATCCCACATCGCCGCATATCAGGCGGTCCATGGGGCGGGGGCTCTCCATGTCGGCCTTGACAGCGCGCGTGGCCGTGAGCTGGTCGGGGGTATCCTCATAGATAAACGATGCCTCAAGCTCATGCTGCAGATAGGAGTCGGGCGAGAAACTGAAACCCTTTTCCTCCTTGCGGGCGGCATAGAACTTGATAAGGTCGCGGGCGATATCCTTGAGCTTCCACTTTGTGCGCTCCTTCATCTTGTTCCACGCGCCCGAGCCGAGCTTGTTGATTTTGGGTGGCACCCCCTCCTTGCCGCGATATTTTGACAGCTTGTGGAGGGAGTGGATGGAGACGAAGATGAAGTCGTCGTTGGCATAGACGAGCTTGATCATCTCCTGGGTGGTGCCGTTGACATTGGTGCGCAGCAGCCCGGCAAACTTTCCCACGCCGTGGTCGACATGCACTATATAGTCGCCCGGCTCGATGGCACTGAGCTCCTTGAGCGAGAGGGCGAGCTTGCCCGAGCGGGCGCGGTCGCTCTTGAGGGTGTATTTGTGGAAGCGGTCAAATATCTGATGGTCGGTGAAGATGCATGTTTTGGATGTATTGTCGGCAAATCCCTCATGCACCGTGGGCATCACCGGGGTGAAGGTAATGTCGTCGTGACGGTCTTCAAATATCGACTTGAGCCTCTCCTGCTGTCGCTCGCTGTCGCTGAGGATGTAGATGCTGTATCCATCCTGCCTGAACTTGGTGAAAGAGTCGGCGATGAGGTCAAAGTTTTTGTGATAAATCATCTGCGCCGAGCAATTGAAGTCAATCACCGTGTCGCGGGTTGCAGGCGACGGGGAGGAGGTGAAATGGAGCTTGCGGAAGGTGGCAAACCGTCTTTCAAACTCTCCGGCATCAATCACCTGATCCATTGCCCGTGAGTCACCCTCATCGGTGAGGAGTGCGCTCTGGGAGAAATCCTCGTCGGCAATAGCCTTGATGCGCTCGACGGTGTAGCTGCTGTCGCGCACGGCTATGAGCGTGTCGGCCGGGATAAAGTCGAGCAGCGACTCTCCGCGCGATGCCGAGGCTACATTGGAGGTGATGGCGACACTGTCGAGATGTCGCTCTGATAGCTGTGTCTCGATGTTGAAGAGGCGTATGGTGTCAATCTCGTCGCCAAAGAAGTCGACGCGCAACGGCAGCTCGTTGCTGTAGCCGAAAATATCGAGTATCGAACCGCGCACGGCGAAGTGGCCCGGCTCGTAGACATAGTCGACCTCGGTGAAAGCCTTGTCGCGCAACCACTTGATGCACTCGGTCATGTCTATCTCCTCCCCCTTGCTCAGGGTGAGGGTGTGGGCCGTTATAGCCTGTCTCGAGGCCACCCGCTCAGCGATCGCCTCGGGATAAGTCACCACAGCCAGCGGGGGGCGGTCGCTCCACCAGCGGTTGAGGGCCTCAGTGCGCAATATCTGGGAAGGTGGGTCGACCTGCCCGTATTTTATGTGGCGTTTATAGCCCGAGGGCAGGAATGCCACCTGCTCGTCGCCGGCCACCACGGTCATGTCGTGATAGATATAGCCGGCATCATCGGCATCAGAAGCTATCACAAGCAGCGGTGCCGACGGGCGCAGGCTCTTGTCCATCGTCATCGCCACAAGCAGCATCGCGGCCGACGACCCCGCGAGATTGGTCAGCGATATATCACCCCGGCCCGCAAGGGCGGCTCCAAGAGCCTTGCGCCGTGACCCTGACAGAAACAGGGCACTTAACTCCCGGGTGGTCATCATTTCTTAGCAGCGGCCTCAGGGGCGAGTATTGAGTTATATTTTGCGGGATTGCCGAGGATATCCACCACGGTATCCATCATGTTGTCATAGTGAAGCTTATTCTCCACCTCGCCCTTGTTGTAGTAATAGCGGCTTATGATCTCACCGGCGATAAACGGCTCGATATCCTTGCGGCTGAAATCGAGGTCATGACCCAGGTCATGCTTGAGCATCTTCTCGAGCACGTCAAACTGTGCCGCCACCGAGTCATTGAGATAACCCTCGGCCTTGGCAATGTCGCGAAACTGCTTGAGCGTGGTCTCACACACCTTGTCATAGTTAAACTTCTCAGGGTCGATAAACGCCTTGAAATCGGCATAGATACTGTCGGTGACGCGGAAGTCGGCCGGCGAGGGGATGGTGGAGTGCTCGGCGGCATATTTTGTGGCGAAATTGAAGTCCCAGTTGTCGCGCACGATATTGTAGGTGAGGCGGGTATAGTCGGGATAACTGATAGTGATATCGGGGGTGATGCCGCCTCCGTCGCGCACCTTGCGGCCGGCAGCCGTGTGAAACACGGTGGTGAGGCTGTCGGGGATGCGTGACACCGACCCATCCTCATTGCGGTGGGAGTAGTCGATGGCCTGGATGAGGCGACCGCTGGGGATATAATATTTTGACGTTGTCACCTTGAGCATCCCGTCATAGGGGAGCGGGCGGGTAGTCTGCACAAGCCCCTTGCCAAATGAGCGGTTGCCCACAATGACGGCACGGTCGAGGTCTTGCAGGGCACCCGACACAATCTCGGCAGCCGAAGCCGTGCCACCGTCAATCATCACCACCAGAGGTATCTCGGTGTCGATGGGGCGAGAGGTGGTCTTGTAAATCTTCTCGCTCATCACATCGCGCCCTTTGCGCGAGAGCACCTGAGTGCCCTTGGGCACAAAATAATTGATAATCGACACGGCACTCTCAAGCAGTCCGCCACCGTTACCCCTGAGGTCGAGCACGATGCTCTTCACCTCGGGATTGGCCTTGAGAGCCAGGAGCGCATCTTTGACCTCAGAGGGAGACTTGTCGGTAAACGATGTCAGCGCGATATAACCTATGTTGCCATTGTAGACACCATAATAGGGCACCGAGGGCATCTGGATTTTGGTGCGCTTGATATCAAAAGTGAGTATCGAGTCTTGCACATAGGGACGCTTTACCATCACCTTGACATTGGTACCGGCCTGCCCCTTGAGCTTGGCGCTGACATCGGCTGTGGTCTTGCCCAGCACCGTGTCACCGTCGACAGTGATAATCATGTCACCGGGACGCAGCCCCGCAAGCGCGGCAGGAGCACCCTGAGTGGGCTCAGAGATATAGACATTGCCATTCATCTGCATGATTACCGAGCCGATGCCGCCATACTCGCCGGTGGTCATCGAGCGGAAATCATCCTGCTCCTCGGCCGGGATATATTCAGTGTAAGGGTCGAGCTCAGAGAGCATCGCGCCGATAGCTGTGTTGATGGCCTTTTTGGCATCAAGCGTATCGACATAGAAAGTATTCAGCTCCTTGACAAGGGAGTTGAAGACATTAAGATTGCGTGAAAGCTCACGCCGGGAATTATCGGCAGAGGCGCCAATGCATATACTCGCCACGAGCAACAACGCGACCACAGGAGTTAACTTCTTCATATTCGGGTAGATAATCTAAAAATAACAATAGTTGAAAAAGGCACCTCACAAAAAGTGCCCCTAAAGTTAAACAAATAATCCCTAATAAGTTTCAAAATCATCCCCTAAAATTTCACCCACCCCTCCACGATAGTTAATAGCCCCTCAACAAAAAGCTTATTGATTATTCAATAAAAATATTGATTATTAAAAAATTATATCTATATTTGTGGTGCCTATCGCCGGAGGGCGGGTAGGGTTTTATTAGAAAATGGCGTTTACTTTAGCGCAATCTTCGATTCTTCAAACTTCGCAACTTTGAATACCGTATTGAAGGTGGCAGCAACGAGTTAAGCGTCCATGTGGAGATGTAATATTTCCATATCGCATGCTTCATGACATCATCACCGGATTGATATCACGGTTGTGGTTGATTGTGCTGTCAGATATATAAGTATATATTAACATCCCGGCGTGGGCTTGAACGTTGCTTATCCTAAATACGGTGGGCAATGCGAAGGCCTGAAGAATCGGGATAAGTGACAGTACAGACTCCCACGCCTTTTCTTTGTCCTATAATTAAAAATATGCTTCTAACAGTCATCTTTACACAGGGGAGTCGGTAAAACGACTAAAAAACACATTTCAAGCGATGAAAGAGAACGACAACCTTCAATCTCGCCGCTCATTTTTCAAAAATGCTGCCAAAGCGGCTCTCCCCATTTTAGGTGCTATCGCCCTTGCTAATCCCGTAATATCGAAAGCTGCCCAGACGGCATCTATGGGATGTGATGATGGATGTTCCTATTCATGCAAGACAAGCTGCGCACGCGAGTGCCGCGGTTACTGCAAGTATAGCTGCAACACCACTTGTTCGGGCACATGCTCAAGCCGATCGGGCCGTTAAGGCCATTAGTGACAGGATATCGGTGACGAATGTTGCCGATATCTCCATTTTTATTTCCCTTATATCTAAATCCTTTTTATCAACATCAACATATGGACATCATATCTCGACGAGATTTTTTCAGAAGGACAATCTCTAAAAGTCTCCCTATCCTGAGCGCATTGGTCGTCCCTCAGCTACTTGCCGGATGCGACACCGATGAGCCCGATGGTGGCAGTGGTGGCAGTGGTGGCAGTGGTGGCAGTGGTGGCAGCTCTTCGGGCTGCTCGGGCTGTGTCGGCAATTGCGGGGCTTCATGTGCCACTGAATGCCGGGCAAGCACTTCCTATTCTCCCGCCGGCTGTAGCGGCACGTGTAAAACCGCATGTCAAGGCTCATGCAAGGGGTTATGTACCGGCTCATCCAAAAAGTCATCGGGTGGTGGCTCCACAGGCTGCTCGGGGTGTTCTACATCATGCTCAAGTACATGTTCAGGCAAATGCTATACCGGATGCAAAACCACTTGCTCGGCAATGTGTAAAAACGTGTGTGTCAAGAAAGTGAGATAGATAAAATTATGAGCATCAGAAAAAACGAGCGCCCGTGGAAAGACGGTGTCGCCAAGTCAATAACATTTATTGTTACCAAAGATTGCCAGCTTGCTTGCAAGTACTGCTATCTTGTAGGTAAAAATGTCAATGAGCGCATGAGCTGGGAAACGGCTAAAAGCGCGATTGACTATATCCTGGAGCATGAAATGGATTTCCCGGAGCAAAGTGTGATATGGGATTTCATAGGTGGAGAGCCATTTCTGGAAATTGACCTTATCGACAGGATATGTGATTACATAAAGATAGAGCTTTACAGGCGTGACCATCATTGGTTTGACTCCTATCGGTTCTCTTTTTCTACCAATGGCATTAATTATGACAGTCTCAAGGTACAGAATTTCATATTGAAGAATCAGGATCATCTGAGCATAGGTATCACCATTGACGGCACCCGCAGCAAGCATGACATGAACCGCATATGGAAAGGCGAAGGCCCCGAGCGTGGCTCCTATGATGATGTCGTGCGCAATATTCCCCTGTGGCTCGAGCAATTTCCCGAGGAGAGCACCAAAGTTACCATCTCCAGTCCCGACATAGGATATATATGCGAGAGTGTCATGCACCTCTATTCGCTTGGCATCCACCAAGTCAATATCAATGTCGTGTTTGAGGATGTATGGAAAGAGGGTGATGACCTCAAATATGAGAAGCAGCTTATCGAGCTTGCCGACAAGATTATAGACGGTGCTTATTATGAAGATTATGCCTGCTCTTTTTTCTCTGAGGAAATAGGCAAGCCACTTGACCCCAAGCTTGAAAATCAGAACTGGTGTGGCGCCGGTAAAATGCTTGCTGTAGATGCCGGAGGCAACTTTTATCCATGCACCCGCTTTGCCGCCTATTCTTTGCGCTCCAAAGAGCCCATCATCATCGGCAATGTCAAAGATGGGATTGATCATGACAAATTGAGACCATTCCTGTCACTTGACCGGCTGACACAGTCACCGCAGAAGTGTCGGGAATGTGAGATTGCGAGCGGATGCGCCTGGTGCCAAGGAGAGAATTACGATGCTGCCGATACACCGACCATCTATCAGAGGTCGACAGCTATATGTAAAATGCATCATGCTCATGTGCGTGCCAATAATTACTATTGGAACAAACTTTACCGAAAACTTGAAATTGAAGGGCGGCGAAAGCATTTTGAAAATAACCGTCCATCACTAAACAACGATCACTCATGTTGAAATACCTCGTAATACTACTTGATGACACATCTGTGTCGTTTTGCCATTATGCAACAAGAAAAACAGCTCCGCGGCTGATGTGTCTTGAAACTCTCAGAGAGGCTATCCATTTTGGCATGACCCACAACCTCATGATACAGGTTGTGTATCCTCGTCACGATATACCCGAGGCTCATGCCCGGGTGATTGATCTTATCGACCACATCAACATCGGCAGCTCAAGCTCAAGCTCTATGGATATTGTTGTTGCCGACAGTATCGGGGCATGTCATCCCGACGGGAATAAAGTATTGGTGCTCAGGACAACACGACGTGACCTATTTGACAATCACATGTCTTTAATCCCAATTCTTGGAGCAGTTGAGAGGTTGAATATTGTCATAACCGACATAGAGGACTTTGGCCCTGAAGACTATTCTGAATATGACCGAGTGCTCTCGACTCTTGCCGTGGAGATTGCCCGATTGTACAAAGAAGGCAAGACACCACAGCTCAATCTCCTCACTGATCGCATGATGCTCACTGCAATGAATAATTGCAATGCAGGGTACGAGGCCATAACTGTGGCCCCTGACGGCAATTTCTATATCTGCCCGGCTTTCTATAACGATGGAGGTTCACCCTGTGGCTCGCTCAAGGATGGCATTAAAATCCTCAATGACCGGCTCTACAGGCTTGAATATGCACCAATATGCAAGCATTGTGACGCCTTTCATTGCCGCAGATGCACTTGGCTTAACCGTAAATTCACACGCGAGGTCAACACCCCCGGTAAACGACAATGTGTCGTCTCCCACATCGAGCGCAATGCCTCTCGCCACATGCTTGCTGAAATAAGAAAAGATGTCGAGTTCCTGCCAGGGCGCGACATCCCCCGAATAGATTATCTTGACCCATTTGAAAACATTGAATAATGAAAAAGAAAGTTGGAGTGGTCACTCCTGAAGAAAAAGACCATATACAGAACCTTTTTGAACGCCGCAACGGCCTCAATGAATTGGCCCGAATTCTCACCCCTCACCAGCACGAGCTATATGAAAAGCTGGTAAAAGACCTTGGTGCCACCGGCATCCAGTTTCAGAAATGGTGGGATGAGATGGGTGAAAAGTATGGCTGGGAAAGCGCTGATGAGGGATCATGGGAAATCAATTTTGACACTCGAGAAATATTTCTTGTAACTGATTAATCAATAGATATACAATGAAAAAGTTTATTCTAAATTTAGTCTTCCTGGCTATGACACTATGTGCATCAGGCAGGACTTATCACTATTACGGCTTGATGGATGGAAATGGAAACATCACCGAGGCAGAAGATTACAACGCTCGTATCAGAACTGAAATCAATGGATCGACGCTTTACTATACCATCTGCGACAACTATAATAATTGGGTCAACGGTCCTTATCTTACACTGATGAATACCGACCCTCTGTATTTCTATGCTGTGATGGGCCCCGCGGGGTATCCTTTTCAGGGTGCAATAACCATGACATTCTCTGAAGATTTTGATGCGCTGCTTTTGGGGATATGGGGCTCAACAGGAGGCATGTATTACATTGAAGACTGAATGACATGATACATTTATTTATAGGTACAACAGAGTTATTATTGATCGGAGGATTGGCATTGTTGCTGTTCGGTGGCAAAAAACTGCCTGAAATGATGCGCGGCCTCGGCAAGGGTGTCAACGAATTCAAGCAGGGCCTCAGCGAGCCTGTGACCAAGACCGACTCTGATGAGCCAATGGCTCATCAACAGGATGAGGACACCACAGCACGACCTACTGATGAGTGACAGTACTGACACTGGTTCAATGATGACATTCGGCGGGCACCTCGATGCACTCCGCGGGATGTTATTCCGAGCGATTGCCGTGGCAGCGGCAATCGCTGTAGCTGTATTCGTGTTTAAAGATGAAACTTTCACGATGCTTCTTGCCCCGGGCACCTGTGATTTTGTGACTTACAGATTGATTGAGGATGTGATAAAGGCGTGGAACCCTCAATTTGAGTTTGCTCCATTTCATGTTGACTTGATAGCAACCGATCTTTCAAGCCAGTTCATGACCCACATCTCAACCTCGATATATCTGGGACTGCTCGGTGCATCTCCCTATATCATGTATGAGCTCTTCAAGTTTATTTCTCCTGCCCTTTATGATAGCGAACGCCGCGTGTCATTGTTGATTTCAATAGTGGTGTACATGATGTTTCTGCTCGGGGTACTGATGAGTTATTTTGTTCTTTTTCCCATATCATTCAGATTTTTGGGCACTTATAGCGTTGACCCCCGCATAGTCAGCACAATTACACTCGACAGCTATATATCAACCTTTGTCACTCTCACCCTAACGATGGGAGTAGTCTTTCAGTTGCCGGTGATAGTATTTGTGCTTGGACGCATGGGGATGATAGACGCATCATTACTTAAACGTTACCGGCGTCATGCAATAATCATTATAATGCTTGTCGCTGCTATCATCACCCCTCCCGACCTGATGACCCTCTTACTGGTCACATTTCCTCTTTATCTGCTTTATGAGTTGAGTATATGGGTGCTCACCTTAGGCAGTGGCATGAAGCAGGATAAGAGTGCCGGAGGGGGAAGAGGATAGTCAGTCGAGGGGGCGGGCGGTGGCGTCGAGGTAGATGGCGCGGGCTGTGCGGAAGTTGCAGTAGGCCTGGGTGTAGGTGTCGCATGATTTGCGATACATTGTCTGGGCCTCGAGCAGGTTGGTAATCGTGGTCACGCCGGCACGGTAGTAGTTTTCGTTGAGGCGGAGGTTTTCAGTAGCTTGCTCGATTGACTCATGGGCGATGCCCATCTTGCGGTGGGCTGCGGTGAGATTGTCCCAGGTGTTGTCCATGTTGAGCTGCAGCATCTGGGAAAGGTTGTCCATCTCCAGGCGGGCGTTGGCGGCCTCGATTTTGCTTTTTTTGATAGCATGGGAGCCGCCCCACCATGAGGAGATAGGGATGGTAATGTTGGCAAACACAGCGCCAAACGAGTGATTCTGATTAAGCAGGTCGTCATAGAAGTATCCGGCGCCAACACCCACCATGGGCATATACTTGCCCATTGTCATCTTGGTGCGCAGGTCGGCGGCTTTGACTTGCTTTTCGAGCAGCTGGTAGTCGATTGTCGATGGGAGGGCGCTGGTGGTTGACACAAAAAGGTCGGTGGGGAACGGTGGCACCTGGGCGGGCACCTCCTCGTTGACGATATCTACATCTTCACCTTCCTTTCCTATATACTGGGCAAGCTGCTTGCGGGCGAGCACGATACCGTTGTCGAGGTCGACCATGAGGGTGCGCAGCTCGTTGCCCTGCAGCTGCACCTTGAGCAGGTCGTTGCGCAGCACAATGCCGGCCTTGACGGCGACATCCACCTGATGCTGCAGGGTGTCTACCATCGAGATGACGCTCTCGAGGGTGTGGCGCCGGGCCTTGAGCGAGGCCAGCTGCCAGTAATATTTCTCGGCGGTGAGGGCCACATCGTTGCGGGCGTTGTCGACCTGGAGCTTCCCGGCCTCGACGCCCACCTGGGCGAGCTTGTTGCCATTGATAATCTGTCCGCCCATAAACACCGGCTGGATGGCCGAGATATTGGCCCCTATACCGTTTTTGATGAGCTTGACACTGAATAGATTAGCCACGTCATACTGTAACACCGACTTGTCGGAGGCAAACCATGTGCCGTCGGCCATCACCGTGGGGAAATATTTGGTAAACGCCTCTTTTTTCACCTCCTCGGCAGCGTCAGCGTTGCCCGAGGCTATCTTGATGGCTGCGTTGTTGTCAACGGCCAGCGAGCGGCATTGGCCGAGGGTGTAGACCTGCTGGGCCTGCACTGTTGTGGCGACCATCGCCATTCCCAATATAAAGGTGTAGAGTTTCATAAAATCTTATCGTTGTTGAAGTTATCAAATATCATTTGCGGGGGGCGGGAGCTGCGGGGGTTGCCGGAGATGCGGGAGCTGCCGTAGCGGGAGCCTTTTTCTTGCCCGAGAATTTCCACAGCATGATGGGTATCACTGTGAGGGTAAACACCATGGTGAGCGGGGTGCCAAAGAAGATTACGGTGCCCATAGGCTTCCACAGCGCGCTGCCGGTGAGCACCATCGGGAGCACACCCATAGTGGCGGCAGCCGAGGTGAGGAAGATCGGGCGCATGCGTCGCTTGGCGCTTTCAATCGAGGCTTTTTCAATCGAGAGGTTCTCTTCCACCTGTATCTGCTCGGCATAATCAATCATAATAATCGCATTTCTCACAAGGATACCCATCAGAGAGATTAGGCCCAGTGTGCATGTCAGGCTTATCGGCTCGCCCATGAGCCACAAGCCAAGGGCGGCACCGGGGACACAGAGCAACAGCGACACGAGCATAATCATCGACACGCCTACCTGCTTGTAATGGAGCAGGATAATGAAGAATATAATCACGATGGCGATGGAGAGGGCCTTGAGTATCTGGGGCAGGATATCAAATGTGTTCTCGTAATCACCGCCATATTCCAGTGTCACGCCATCGGGCATATCAACCTCGGCAAGGTTTTTCTGCAGGCCTTCAGTGACCGACATTGTGTTGAGATCACGCTCATTCTCGGCGATGAGGGTGATGCAAGGTATACCGGCATAATGCTCGACAAGACCGGTGTCCCACACAGGCTTGACTGAAGCAAACTGATGCAGAGGCACTGTGGTGATGTCAAATACCGGCAGCTTCTCGTCAATGAGCTCGGAATAGGTCGAGTGGTCGGCATGGGTCGACTTGACTACCACGTCAAGGTCATAGTCACCTTCCCACACCCTGGCCACGGGCACACCCGAGCTGTAGCGGCTCAGGAGCGTACCCTCGAGCAGCAGCGGGTTGATGCCGTTGCGGGCGGCGAGTGTCTCATCGACATCCACCAGCGTGCCCACCTGAGGGGTGGAGGTACCGGGGCGCACGATGCGCAGCCCGGGGTAGGCTCTCATGCGGGCGAGCACGGTGTCGGCCACCACTTTGAGCTTGTCATAGTCATAGCCCATGACTCTCACCATCACCGGATAGTCGGCATTGGAGTAGCTCATCTGCTTGAAGCGGCAGTAGGCTCCGGGGTAATAGTTCTCATATTTGGGGGTGTATTCATTGAGCAGCTCGATGGTAGCCTCCTCGCTGACGGTGTTGACGATAAACTGGGCATAGTTGGGGCCACCCACCTGTGGGGCGTAGGTTGTCTGGAAGCGGGGCGACGAGCAGCCGTGGAAGGTTGCCACCGACACCACGCGGTCATCGGCCTTGAGCACGCGGAAGAGCGAGTCGGCCACCATGTCGGTAGTGGCGAGTGAGGTACCCGTGGGGCAATAAATCTCGACGGCAAATTGGTTGCGCTCGGCGATTGGCATCAACTTCATAGGCTGGTCGATAAAGAGCCAGCAGCCACCCACCACCGATGCCAAGCCCAGCAGCAGGGTGGTCTTGGGCCAGGCAAAACACAGGTCGGCAACCCAGTTATAGCCCTTCTGCAACGAGGTGAAGAATGAAAACTTCTTCTTGCCCGAGGCTACAGCCTCCTGCTCAATCTTGTAGATAGGTTTCTTGATGAGCTTGTATTGCAGGAACGGCACAAGCAGCTCGGCAATGATGAGCGACACAAAGAGGATGATGGTAATCGCCCAGGGGAAGTCGGTCATGAAGTCGCGGAACATGCCGGTGAGCGTGATCAGGAACGGGAAGAATGTAATCGAGATGGCACATGTGGCCGAGAAAATAGCCTTGAGAAACTCGACGGCACTCTGATAGGCAGCCGCCTTGTGGGGCCATCCCTCGGAGATGAGCTCCACATAGTTGTCGATAATCACCACCGAGTTATCGACAATCATGCCCAGTGACACGATGAGACATGCCAGGGTCACGGTGTTGAGCTCGATATCGAGGGCATAGAACAGTCCCAGCGAAATAAAGATGGTGATGGGGATGGTGGCGGCGGCGATGAGCGACACCCTGATGGGGAGTAGCAGCATGATCACCACCACAACAGCCACGATGGCTATCATAAGCTCGCGCAGGAAGTCAATCACGCTCGAGTTGACGACTGTGGGTTGGTCGGTAATTTTAAACAGGGTGACATCGGCGGGCAAGGTCTTCTCAAACTCGTCGAGCACTACCTGCACCTCCTCGCCCATGCGCACCACGTTGTGGCCATCCTTCATCGACACACTCAACAGCATCGACTTGACGCCATTATTGGTGATATAGGATGAGGGCGCGGGATGCTCCTTGACCACGCGGGCCACCTCGCCCAGCCTCACTACCTCGCCACCGGGGGTGGAAAAGACTATGAGCTGCTCGATGTCACGCACCGAGTTGACCACTCGGCTCACATAGATGGGCGACGTATATTGGTCATTTTTCAGGTTACCGCCTGTGATATTGAAACCTTTGGAAGCAAGCGACAGTGCCAAGGTATTACCCTTGATGCCATAGTGGGCGAGCTTGTCGTTGTCAACATAGACCGAAATCTGTTCTTCCTGGTTGCCGTAGGTCGACATCGCGCCCACGCTCCCGATGGCACGGAGGCGGTCACGCAGATTATTGGTGATATCATTGAGCTCGCGATAGGTCTTGTCGCTGCTCGACAGCGAAATCAGCAATGACGAGGTGTCGCCAAAGTCGGTCAACGCCTCGACGGCAAGCACATTGGAGGGGAGCTGGGCCTTTACCGACGAGAGATTGTCCTGAAACTTGTTCCAGAACTCGGTGGTGTTGGCCACATTGTCATCAAGCTCCACAAAGACTATCGCCATGCCGGCGGTGCAGCGTGAGTGGGACGAGGTCTTGTCGACTTCCTTATAGGCAAATATAAAGTCCTCAAGTTTCTTGAGCACCTCATTTTCCATCTGGGTAGCATCTGCTCCGGGACACACAGCCACGACGAGACCCTCCCTGACAGTGAAGCTGGGAAATTCATTCTTATTCATCTCCTGCAGGGCATAGATGCCAAAGAGCACAAGCACCGTCACAATCAGCAGCACGACGTTGCGATATTTGAGGCCTATTGCCACGATGCCTGTCTGCTTCTCATCGGGCGACGGAGCCTTGTAGGTCACATCGGGGGTAGACCCGGCAGCGGGCTTAGCCACCGGCGCTCCACCCTGGGGAGTGGTGTTGGGGTTATCGGTTGCCATGGCTGTTATTTTTTGGATTCATATACTTTGGTACCCTCGCTCACCTTCTGCTGGCCGGCGGTGATTACCTTGTCACCGGGAGTGAGGCCCGAGGTGATGATGATACCTGCATCGGTCATGCCACCGGTGGTGACAGCGCGCTTGGTAGCCTTGCCGCCGGCATCGACCCACACAAAATTCTTATTATTGGCATCGAGCAACACGGCATTGAGCGGCAACACCATCGCTGTGGTCGAGCGCTTGCCGTCGAGCACCACGTCACATATCATGCCGGGGAGCAGCTCAGAATTGGGGTTGGCAAGCTCAAGCTTGACATCATAGGAGCGCGAGAGCGGATTGGCCTGCACCGATTTTTCAGAGATGCGGCCGGTGTAAACCTTGTCGCCGAGAGCCTTGATTGTGACCTGGGCGGCCATGCCGGTGGAGATGGATGCAATCTCATCCTCAGGCACCGACACCGACACCTTGATGGGGTTGATATTGACAATCTTTACCACGGGTACACCCGGGGCGGCATTCATGCCGGCATCCATAAATTTTTCTGATACATAACCCGACACGGGCGAGTTCAACCTGGCATCGCCCAGGCCACGGCGAGCAATCTCCTCGGCACTCTGGGCCTGCTTGAGCTTTTGCTGCACCTCCACCCACTGGATATCGGGAAACGAGTTGGCATCATGAAGCATCTTGAGACGGTTGTAGGCATCCTGAGCCTGCTCGAGTGTAGCCTTGGCAATCTCATAAGTATTGGCGATGGTGGCAGCATCAAGCGTGCCTATGAGCTGGCCCTTGGATACCCTGTCACCCTCGCCCACGTTTAAACTCTGTATCGTGCCGGCAACAGGGAAACTCACCGATGTGCTCCCCGACTCCTGAAGAGTGCCTGAAAACACGCGTGATCCGGCAAGTGATGTCGATGATACAGTCGTTGTCTCGACTCTCACATCATCGGCAACCGTTGCCTCAGTTGTATCGCGGTGGCATCCGGTAATGGCCACAGCCATTGCGGTCATTGCTGAAATGATGAATAGATTTCTCATAAACAGATAGCTTAAACGTTGATTATTTTCTTTGTAAATTATTAACAATTAAGGCCCATGAAAGGTTGCTGTAATGCGTATATTTTTCATGGCAAGTTGTATTCGCTCAAAAACGGATTGCAATATTAACATTTATAATAATATGCAGCAAAATCAAAAAGGCATTATGACCAACAATAATCCTTTTTGACCAATAAATATATCAAAATTGCGTCACTCAATGTTATTTCTACAAAAAAAAGTTAAAAATTGCTCTATCCCGACGAGTTATTAGTATATTTGCCCGACTAAATATCTATGCCACCGCTCTACGCACCAACCCTTGCGTCAGAGTCTCTGATAACATTAAATACTGACTGTCGCATATTTTCACGACATTATTTTTATTAATCATATTAACATTAAATCTAAATTTTTCCCTGTATGAAGAAATTTACCCTTATGGTAATTGCCGCCCTGCTGTCTTTTTCAGCTGCATGGGCACAGGACAACCTGGCGCTTGGAGGTACAGCTACCGCCAATGCTGGTAACGCCGCCAATGCCATCGACGGCAACAACGGCTCCCGTTGGGAATGTCCCGCCGCCGATGCTGACAACGCTTGGTGGCAGGTAGAGCTCACCAAAGCCGAGACCTTCAACACCATCCAGATTCTCTGGGAAGGTGCTTATTCCAAATCTTTCACCATCAGCGTTTCTACCGATGGCACCGACTTCAAGACCGTAGTCGACATCACCGACTATGTCTACAACGGTGCCCAGAACCTCCAGACCTACAAATTTGATGAGGTTACAGCCAAGTATGTCAAATTCCAGAGCCGTGAGCGCGGCACCCAATGGGGTGTAAGCTTCTGGGAATTCAGCATCTACAACATGGCCGGTGATGTACTCTCAGGCGTGAATCTTGCCGCCGATCAGTCTATCGTCAAGGTAGGCACACCCGTCAACCTCACCGCCACCGGTATCAACCAGCTCGGTGCCGACATGGATGCCGGCACTGTGACCTATGAAATTACTCCCGCTGAGGCCGGTACAATCGCAGGCAACGTCTATACACCCTCTCAGGCCGGCACAGCCTCAATCGTGGCAAAGGCCGGTGAGCTCACATCCAACGCTGTTTCTGTAACGGCCTATACAGGTGAGAAAATCAACATCTTCGCCAACTACCAGACTATGGTATCTGCCCTCCCCGACACTAAAACCGAAACAATGGTCGGCGCATTTGACGACAACATGGGCAGCATATGGGACCTCGGCAACGCCGGCGGTGACAAGGGTCAAGACTACACCGTGGGATTCAGCATCGACTTTGCAGCGCTCTATGACATCACTGCCGTGTCAGTGACATTTGAGGGCGCCTGTCCTGCCGACTATCAGATTATCGCCGTGAGCAACGACGGCACCGAGACAGTGCTCCAGGATGTGAAAAATCATGCCGGCATGGCAACTTTCACTGAGTTTTCAGTAGCCAATGCCAAGGAAACCCGCTACATCAAGTTTATCAGCACCAAGGCTGCAACCATTTACGGTATCAAGATCTTTGACTTCTCGGTTTATGGCGAGAACATGCAGGATCTTCCCGACACCGAGGCTCCCACCGACTTCACCGCAAGCGTGGTTGAAGGCGCCGAGAGCTTCAACACAGTCACTCTCGCCCTCAAGGCTACCGACAATGTAAGCTCGCTCATCACCTATGAGATTGCCTACACCGCTGCAGGTTCAGAGGATGCCAAGACTGCCATTGCCAGCGGCAAGAGCGGTGAAAACACCAACTACACTCTCAACAGTCTCGAAGCCGACACTCAGTACACCCTCTCAGTTACTGCCAAGGATGCCAAGGGCAACGCCAACGAGAATGTAATCGAGCTCACTGCCAAGACCAAAGTACTCACCGCAGCTCCCGACCCCACTTATCCCGCTGCCGATGTGAAGTCAATCTTCAGCAACGTATATGGCAACGCCGCCGGCCTCAACACCAACCCCGACTGGGGCCAGCCCACAATCTCTACCGTCATCAACATCAACGGTAACGAGACCGGCTCTCTCGCAGGCCTCACCTATCAGGGATATGAGTTTACCGAGATGAACGTTGAAGGCATGGAATATTTCCACATCGATGTTTATCCCGTCAACTGCAACTCCATGACCATCGTTCCCATCTACAAGAAGTTCCAGGGCGCAGAAAACAATAATGCTGCTGAGAAACCCTACGCTATGACCGACCTCAAGGCCAATGAGTGGAACTCAATCGATATCCCCGTCAGCAACTTTGCTACCGACGACCGCACCGGTGACTGGGTATACCAGGTAAAATTTGACAACGGTAACGGCAACACCTTCTTTGTCGACAACATCTTCTACTTCAAGAATGATGTCGAGGACACCGAGGCTCCCGTGCTCGTGAGCGCTGTAGTCTCTGACGTTAAAGATGTCGAGGCCACCCTCACTCTCAACGCTACCGACAACAACAACCTTGGCCTGCTCACCTACACCGTCAAAAACGGTGACGAGACTGTAGCTACCGTCAACGGCTACCCCGGCAAGGATGCCACTGTAACTGTCAAGGGCCTCTCACCCGAAACTGAATACACCTTCACCGTCTCTGTAGCCGATGCCAAGGGTAATGTCGCCGCCGAAACCAAGACTGTTGACTTCAAGACTCTTGCCCCCATCGAGCATCCTACAAGCGGCGAAGGCGAGATTATCGTCCAGAACGATGTCATCACCACTCCCCAGACTCTCAAATACTCTTGGGCTTTCATCCAGGAAGGCAATAACGTGACCCTCTTGGTCAAGGTGCTCAACCCCGAAGACATCACCGGTCTCGTGGCTATGCCCAACTATCAGAACTGGACTTCAGGTGCCCTCGACGAGGAGAAAACAGGTGAAACCTACCAGTGGCTCAACTGCACCGACGGCGATGTGCTCAAGGCTAAAGTGTGGTGGCCTCTCGCCGGTGGCCGTGCCGAGACTCCCGAGATTACCTACACCGTAGTCAATCCCTCAGGTGTTGAAGCCATCGACATCGACGACAACGCTCCCGCTGTTTACTACAACCTCAACGGCGTGCAGGTTGCCAACCCCACCGCCGGCCTCTACATCAAGGTTTATGGCAACAAGGTAAGCAAGGTGATTGTCAAATAATCGAGTCCCCATTGTCCCCCTTATAAGCATGACAGCCACTCCGTCATCTCGGAGTGGCTGTCACGCTTTTTTAGAAACTGTTTAAAGTTTATTTTAAACAGTTTCTTATTATCTTTGCAAAAAATATCACTGACCAAGTATGAAAGCATTAGACACATTCCGCAAGCTCCCCATGCGCCACAATTGCGCTCAGGCCGTGGCCAACAATTGGAAAATGCTCTATGATGATGAAAACATCGTTGACAACTACGGCCCCTATGTGGGAGGCCGTGCACCCGGCGGTTACTGCGGCGCGCTGTACGCCGCCATGCAAGCCTGCAAGGCCCATAGCGCCGAGATAGAGGCCGAGTTTAAGGATTTATGCGGCGACACCCTCTGTCGCGAGATAAAGCGCAAAAACCACACCCCCTGCGAGGTGTGTGTCGACACGGCCGACCGTCTCGTCGCCAAATACCGTCCCTGACACCCCGCTGCTTCTCCCCTAACTATACATTTTCCCGGCTTGGATGACATGACGGGCTATGCTGTCACGCAGATACTGAGGCGCTATCACTTCAATATGGGAGCCAAAACCGAGCAACAGCCGCTCAAGCTCAAGATTGACCACGACATCCAATGTCAGTGTCACGCGGCCGTCATCTCCACGGCCCTCGACCTGCTGGCTGCCGTGCAGAGGCTTGGTCAATAGATAGGGCGCGGTCCCGGCGTCGACCTTTATCACCACCTTCTGTCGGCAATTATTCCTGCCGGTTGTCACCCCCACCATCCCGTCAAAATAGCTCTCGGGGTCAAAAAAAGTATTCTTGACATATTCCCCACCCTGATCCTTATCAATCGCCACAATGCGGTCAAGAGCCAGGTTGACAATCCCTTTCACCTGTGGCGTGTAGCCAAAGAGGAACCACCGGTCGTTATACTCCTTCAATATATAAGGTGAGACATGATGCACCTTCTCCCCCGTCGACTTGAAAGATTTATACCTGATACACAATGGCGTTTTCTTGACAATATAGTCATAGAGCACGCCTAAAAAGTCGAGCCCTTTCAAGCGGTCGTTGGTGCCGAGATACACGATGCGGCCATGCCCTTCTTGCGACTGGAGCCTGTCCTGCAACCGCGTGATTATATCCTCCTGCGCCGACATGCCGGTAAATCCGCCGTAATGCCTTATGATGTCAAGTGCCGACGACAGCTCATTGAGATCGACGTCGGAAAGAGGGAGCTTGGTGATACTGTAATCGGGGTCGTCATAGGTGTAATACTTCCTGTCCCTCACAACGATGGGTGCATTGTAACCCAATTTCTCGCTGCGCATCAGCTGCAGGTCACGCCTGATGGTGCGCGTAGAGATTTCAGATATACCCTCATATTCATATAGGGCATCCTCACAAGCCTCCACAAGGTCATCGATAGTCCACAAGCGGTTGCGCCGTCTCAGGCACGCGTCAATGGTGTGGATTCTCATCAGTGCATTCCGGTTTTTGGGCATAAAAAAGTGATTTTTAGTAATTTTCACCAAATATAATGATTTTTTCCGGAAGTAGGACAATACGTGTCACAATAGGGTCATAACTTTGCATCGTGAAAGAGATACAACGCCCCTCTGAAGGACATTGAAATATCAAGACAAATAAGCAGGTGCTGTAGTAAAGGCTTACTTCGTAGTGAATAGGAAACAGCAGTGCCGGTTCGATCCCGGCCCTTGTCCCTGTGGCAAGGTAATGTAATGGAAGCATGCTCAAAGCCTTTTCGATTGTTGCCCTGCTTTTTTTATGGTGCATTAGTTTAGCGACCAAAAACACCGTGACCCAAAAGGTAACGGACACAAGGGTTTGAATCCCTTATGCGCCACCAAAATCCCCTCTAATTAATCCCCTCTAATTTCATTAATCATGAGCAAATTAAATCCCACAACCAAGGGTCGCTCTAAGTTTGAGAATGGAACGCGACTCGCCGGCGGCTTTGGTGCCACTGCTGCCAAACAGGATGCTGCATCGCTCCTCAAGCGCGTTGTCATGGCCAACTTGCTTTGGGAGGATATTGCTTACATCGACGGCGACCCACTCGCCGACCACCTCTCGCTGCTTGTGCCTGAGTGTGAGCCTCAGGAGGTATATGAGATTGCATTGGCAGCCCGCCGTGAGCAGAAATTGCGTCACACTCCCTTGCTCCTGGCAGTAGAGATGTGCCGTTACCCCGAGCATGCCAAGTGGGTGGGGCGTCTTCTACCTAAGATTATCACTCGCGCCGACATGCTCTCTGACTTTCTTGCGCTCTATTGGAAAAACAACAATGGCAAGAAAAGCGTGTCACATCAGGCTCTGAAAGGGCTGGCCGAGGCGTTTCATAATTTTGACGAATATCAGTTTGCCAAATACAACCGCAAGACTGAGGTAAAACTGCGCGACGTGATGTTTCTGTGCCATCCCACTCCCAACAACCCTGAGGAAGAGGAATTGTTCAGAAAAATCGCCGACGACAACCTGGCCGTGCCCGACACCTGGGAAGTTGCCCTCTCTTCAGGCGCCGACAAAAAGGAGACATGGGAGAGACTCGTCTCCCAAAAGAAACTCGGCTCGCTCGCTTTCCTGCGCAATCTTGCCAACATGAGAGAAGCGGGAGTGGACAAGAAAACGCTCAATATGGGATTTGACATGCTGTCAACATCAATGCTACTCCCCTTTGACTTCCTGCGCGCCTACATGAGTAATTACAGCTTAAGGAGGCCTCTTGAGAGAGCGATGAAGTCGTCGGCTGCGTCCCAGCCCCGTCTGCGGGGCAACTCCTTGCTCATCGTGGACATCTCAGGGTCGATGGGATCAAGATTATCCGCGCGGAGCGAGCTCACACGGCTTGATTGTGCCAAGGCGTTGGCAATTCTTGCCACGATGGTGTGTGAAAAATATGAAATCGTGTGCACCGCAGGTAGCGACCCTGAGGTGAAAGGAAAACATTCAGTGATTGAGTTTCCGACTTCAGGCTTCAAGCTGATGGCGCAGATTGACCGGGAACAGGAAAAAATAGGATATGGGGGCATTTTCACACGCCAGTGCCTTGAATGGTGCCGCGAAAAGTTTGCCCAAAATACTTATTTTGACCGCATCATCATCTTCTCCGACAGTCAAGACTGCGACTATCCTGAGAAGACAGTGCCCCGTCCCTTCGCTAAATACAACTACATCTGCGACATCTCATGCAACACCCACGGCATCAACTATGATGGAGTGTGGACTGCCGAAATCAGCGGTTTCAGCGAGCACTTCCTATCCTATATAGCTCACTATGAGCGCACTTGCAACCGGCACTCTTCCAATCGGTAGTGTGCTGCCTTGTTATGACAGGGCGAGGTAGATGGAGATGTTGCTGTAGCGCACTCCCACGGCCTCGGCCAGGGGAGCATTGACCACCTTGCCGGCATAGGTGAGGGTGGCCACCTGCAGCTCGGGCAGGAGCTTGAGGGCGCTTGAAGTGGTGCCGCAGTCAGAGATATCGCTGAAGAGATTGACAAAGATATTGCTCATTGCCATGGCGGCAGTGCGGGGCACCGCGCTGCCGGCGTTGATGTAGCACACACGGGTGACACGGGTGACCGAGTTGTCGGCAGCCGACGAGTCGGCCAGATTAACGGCAGGCAACGACGGGAAGGCACCGCCAGCCCGCTTGCTGAGGTCAAAGGTAATGACACCGCGCTTCATCACAGCCACCTCTGAGGCGTCAAAGGTAACGTGACGGTCGATATCAGTGTAGATGACGACATCGGCCGAGCGCAATGCCTTGTCGAGTCCACGCGGAGTGAGAGTGGAGGTAACGATGCGCTGGTCGAGCTGACGGACGGCATGACGCAGCCTGAAAACATCATTGTCCATCATGTTGACAATCGACCCCATCCCCATCGCCGAGCGGGCGGCGGCACATGCAGTGTCGTTTGACCCGATGATGAGAGTCTCGCAAGGGGTGATACCTGCCACCCCGCCCAGAAGTATACCCTTACCATGAACAGCGTCGGCAAGCAGCGACGAGGCTATCGCCATCGAGGCGCGGCCGTCAATCTCGTTGAGGATGTCGGCAAAAGGCTTGATATCACGGGTGTTTTCGATGAGGTCGAGAGCGATTGTAGTGATGCCCATGCGCATAAGTTCCTTGACCAGGCCGGATGACATTGAGCTGCTGTTGTTGTAGAGAGTAAGGAGCATTGCGCCACGCCTCATCTTGCAGATATCGCTCAGGGCGGGATGGGCGAGCGAGATGACGATGTCACATCTCAACACCTCGTCACGTGACGCTATCGAGGCTCCATAGCGGGTGTACTGGGGGTCGTGATAATGTATCGTGGCGGCGGCGTTATGCTCCATTTTGACCGTGTATCCGGCCTCGGTGAGCATCTGCACCCCCTCGGGGGTGAGGGGAAAACGTCGTTCGCTGCGAGAGTCGGTGCGAGGCAGGCCTATGGTGATGACATTCTTGCCTGTGGCGGTGGCGACAGGTTGTGGCTGGGGAGTGAATATCTGCTCGGTTGAGGTTATCATTGCTCTTTGAGGAATTGGTTTATGAAGATTGTAAGCGATTGTTGTATCTGGTCGCGGTCATCGAGGCGCGAGGAGTCAAAGCGTGCCCGGGCCTGCCCATAGTATTGACGGCGCTCCTCCATCGACTTGCGTATGAAAGCGAGGAGCTCGTCGTCGCTGAGCGTGGCGATGGAGGGACGCTTGTAACGCCCCACGAGCAGTCGCTCATAGGTGCGCTCCTCGCCGGCATCGAGCCACACTGTGAGGCCGCGCCTGTTCATGTAGGCGATATTGTCATGGAAACAGGGGGTGCCCCCGCCACAGGCGATTATGACGTTTTCAAACTCGCCCACCTCTCTCAGCATCCTGCGTTCCATGTCGCGGAAACGTTCTTCACCCTCGGTGGCAAAGATTTCGCGCACATTCTTGTGGTAGCGGGTCTCGATGTAGTGGTCAAGGTCGATAAATTCCATTGAGGTGGCGCGACCGAGAGCACGGCCCAGGGTCGACTTGCCACACCCCATAAATCCTATGAGAAATATCGTTTTCATCAGACTATTGAGTTAGGTTTACTCCCATGAGCCACGCCATCTTGTCGATGAGTCGCGTGGTGTTGAACGGCTTGTCGAGCTCGCTCTTGATGGCGTTGATGGTGGCGGGACGGGTTGACTTGTATTTTGGAGTAACGTAGATCATAAAGGGTATCCGGCGGCAATAGCGCTCGCTCTCGGCATTGCCGGGGAGAGCGTGGTCATAGTGGGTGGGCTTGCTGTGGTAGAGATCGAGCCCGTGGTCAGAGAAATATATCACCACCGCATCACGGTCGTTGAAGCGCTTCATGATGTCATATACCACATGGTCGTTATAGCGGGTAGCGTTGTCATAGTAGGCCCTCACCTGCCGCTGCGGCTCGGGATAGGTGGCATACTGCCCCGGGGTGAAATGCTCGTAATCCTTGGGGTAACGGTGATAAAACGAGGCATGGTTGCCCATAAGGTGCACCACCATCATCAACGGCTCACCCGAGGCGGCATTTAACCGGCATAGCGAGTCGAGAGGGGCGAGCACACGTCCATCATAATAGGTCGTGGTGATTGATTGCATGAGGTCTTCAACAGTCCAGGCATGATGGTCGGTGGTGACGGCGATATCGGTGATGATGTTGTCAAAGATGCCACGCTTGCTCTGGTTGGAGGCCCAGGCTGTCATGTATCCGGCCTCGCGTGCAAGGTCGATGAAGGTGATGGAGTCGGTCCAGCTGTCATCATCGTTGGCCCCGTCAAATCTCCCTATGAAGTGACGGAAAGAGTCGATGGTGTGCTCGGCCGGAGCCTCGACAGCGGTGTAGGCATATAGCAGCGAGTCGGCCACAAGGGTAGCGAGCATGGGGTTGGTCTCGAGGGGGTAGCCATAGAGACTCATCTTGTCGCGGTTGAGCGATTCACCCACAATCACCACTACATCGGGCTTCCCACCCTCGGCATCGACGCGGGGTGAGATGTCGACATGATGACGCGGCAGCGTGGTTGAGAAATGGATGTGGTCACGGCTCACCCACAGCTTGACAGGCAGCATCGAGTAGCTGTTGTAACGCGAGGGGAATATCTGCACCACCAGCAGCATCGACACCGCCGAGATGACAATTGCCGCCAAGGCCGTCTTGACCCCGGGACGGTAACCGCCCAAGAGCCGTTTTAACATGAAATAAAGCGCTACTCCGCCCGCGAGCCCTCCGACAACGGTCAACCACACCTCGGGGCGCACAATCGAGGTGGCAAACTCTTTTATCTCGCCCGGATTACTGCCGAGTATCATTCCCACAAAGAGCATGTTGAACTCATTGCTGAATTTCATCAGGAAGAAGATGTCGACAATGGTGAAAATCGAGAACAGAGTGAGAATAAGCCCCACATACCATCCATTCACCCGCCGTGGCAATACACTACACGGCAGAAGCACCGCCCACGACATCAGCACCCCCTGGGCAAGCTTGGCCGGCAGCATCACCATCCAGGTCGGGCTCCCCACACATGCCCATGCTATAACCTGCGGCACTATCATGACAACGAGCAACAGCAGCATAAGCACGGGGCGCCGGGTCACCGGCGCGGCCATAAAGTCAAGTATTTTTGTGAGTCGGCCGATAGTCTATTCCTCCTTATCTTTTGCGCCGGCGAGCATGCCGCACGCGGCCATTATATCTTCACCTCGCGAGGCTCTTATAGTGGCTATGACACCCAGCGAGTTGAGGGTGTCGCGGAAAGCCTCCATCTTCTCGCGGGTTGACGACTGCAACTCCTCGCCTGGGATAGAGTGGTAGCGGATGAGGTTGACCCTCGCGTCGCTACCCTCGAGCAACCGGGCAAGGGCGCGGGCATGACGCAAGTCGTCGTTGAGGTCGCCCCACATGATGTATTCCACCGAGAGACGTCGCTGATGGGCCCAGTCATACCCCCTCAGCAGCTTCATCACCTCGGTCAAGGGGAAGGCGCGCTCGACAGGCATAAGCGAGGCACGCTCGGTGCTGAATGGCGAGTGGACACTGATGGCCACATGCACCCGGGTCTTCTCTATCAGCTCTTTAAGCTCAGTGAGTTTACCTATTGACGACACGGTGATGCGCCGCGGGCTCCAGGCGAGGCCCCATTTGGAGGTGAGTATCTCGATGGCCTTCATCACCTGAGGCAGATTGTCCATAGGCTCTCCCATCCCCATGAAGACGAGATTGGTCAGCCGCTCACTATCGGGCACCGACAGCACCTGATTGATGATACGCGCCGAGGTGAGCTGCCCGTGGAAACCTTGCTTGCCGGTCATGCAAAACCGACAATTCATCTTGCATCCTGCCTGAGACGAGACACACAGGGTGGCACGGTCGCGGTCGGGGATAAAGACACTCTCGACATTGCGACCTCCGGCCCCGGCAAAAAGATACTTGGCAGTGCCGTCGACCGACACCGCCTCGGCAATAGGCTCCTCGCGCCCCACGCAATATTTCGCGGCGAGCTTGGCGCGCCCGGCCTTGGAGAGGTCGGTCATCTGGTCAATATCGGTGACACGCTTCTCATATAGCCACCGGGCCATCTGGCCGGCGGCAAACCGTGGCAGCCCACAATCAGCAGCCACCTCTTTCAGCTCGTCAAGGGTTTTTCCTATTAATGGTTCCATTTTCAATAATCCGTTATTGTTTCAATATGCGCCAATCCTTGGGGTAGAGATTATTGGCGCGGTTACCGAGGTTTTTGACAAACCCCAGCGGGCGGCCGCCATGGGTAAGCAGCAGGTAGCCTTTGGGGGAACCGTCGGGCACATCTACAGCCTGTCGGCGCAGATAGTCAAGGGCCGTGTCACGGTCTACCTCCACCCGAGGGAAAGCCCCGGGGTTGAGTGCCGTCGACAGTGCCAGCGACTGGGTGGGCTCCCATCCCTTGCCGGCACGGGTGCCGAGCGTGACCCCACAGTGGAGCACGCGGCAATATTTTTTCACAGCGGCGAGCACAGGCATGTATCGCGAGGGGAAAGCTGTAGCCTCGTCATTGTCAATCTCGATTGTCATCGAGCCGGCATCAACGAGCCGGCCTGAGAGTTGATCAGCCTCCTTCACCCGGCGCTGAGGCTTGAATGGCGGCATCTTCATCGTGGCGGCACCATCGGCCGGTTTACGTATTGCCGCCATGAAGAGCCCCTCGCCACGAGCATGACCGGGGACAAATCTACAGCAACATGCCCGGGTGTCGATACCCGGCAAAATGCCCCACCCGGCGGGCACCTCAAGATCGATGCTCTCGCCGCCGTGATTATTAATGATATAATCGACAATCTCCTCATCCTCAAGGCGGTTGAAAGTGCAGGTGGAGTAAATCATCACTCCGCCGGGCGCGACGGCATCCCACAGGTTGTCGACAATCTCCCGCTGACGCGCGGCACACTCCTCAACAAGCTCCGGGCTCCATTGCTCAATCGCCTTGGCATCCTTGCGCATCATCCCCTCGCCCGAGCAGGGTGCATCGACAAGCACGAGGTCAAACACCCCCTTAAGCTTGCCGAGCCGCGCTGTGTCGCCCTGAGTCACCACCACATCGGGCGACCCCCACTTGATAATATTCTCGACGAGCACGCGGGCACGCTTGGGATTATACTCATTGGCTACCACCAGCGACCCCTCGGGGAGGGTGTCGACAAGAGTGGTGGTCTTGCCTCCCGGGGCGGCACAGGCATCAAGTGCCTTTATCGGGTGACCGACACCCTTTAAAGCCACCCCCACAGCATGGGCCACAAACATTGACGATGCCTCCTGGACATAATAACGCCCTTGATGAAACGCCGGGTCGAGTGTAAACGCGGGTCGCACCTTGAGATAGACCCCGGCCCGGCACCATGACACCTCACCATCGACATTGCCGGGGAAAAGCTCGCCGGCATCCTCGCCGGGGGCAAGTCTCACCGACACGGGCGCGTCGCTGCACTCGACAGCCTCGACGAGGCCATCAAGCTCAGGCAGCGTTGACACCATCGCTGCAAATTCTGCTTTAACCTTTCGCTTAATTTCCATAGTTTCAGCCCACAAATTTAGCAAAATTTCATCACCCCACCGCTGCCACGCAGTGTTTTATCACAAAAAAATTGATTATTCAAAAGTATTGCCTATATTTGTAGTCTATTTTTGGCCGACCGCAAGGCCAATTAATTGCAGTGGTAAAATTTTTATGGACACTTCTTTTGTTAATAACCCGCTGATTACTGTCGAATGTTCGCTCGACAAGGTAAAACCCTCGGCCGAGCCCTCCGACTGTCTCGTCATTATCCCCACCTATAATGAAAAGGAAAATGTCGAGGCCATCATCGGTGCCGTCCTCAACCTCCCCCACCCGATGGATGTGCTCATCATCGACGATAACTCGCCCGATGGCACAGCCTCAATCGTCAAGGATATCATGGCCCGCTTCCCTGGGCGTGTCCATCTCCTTGAGCGCGAGGGCAAGCTCGGGCTCGGCACCGCCTATATCGCCGGCTTCAAGTGGGCTCTCGCCCATGACCAATATGGCTACATCTTTGAGATGGACGCCGACTTTTCCCATAATCCCGCCGACCTTCTCAGGCTCTACAAGGCATGTGCCCTCGAGGGCCATGACATGGCCATAGGGTCACGCTACATCACCGGTGTCAATGTCGTCAATTGGCCCATGGGCCGGGTGATGATGTCATATTACGCTTCAAAATATGTGCGCTTCATCACCGGCATGCCCATCCACGACACCACCGCCGGTTTCTGCTGCTACACCCGCAGGGTGCTCAAGGCCCTCCCCCTCGACAACATACGTTTCAAGGGATATGCCTTCCAGATTGAGATGAAATTCACCACCTTCAAATATGGCTTCAGCATCAAGGAGGTACCCATCATCTTCATCAACCGTCTGCTCGGCACCAGCAAAATGAGCGGCAGCATCTTCAGCGAGGCTGTCTTTGGCGTCATCAAGCTCAAAACCTCAAGCTGGGGAAAGAAATATCCCGACTACAGCAAAAAGGATTAGCCATGGCAACGACGATACTCCACAACGCCATTATAGTCAACGAGGGCAAGAGCTTCAGGGGCTATGTAGTGGTCAGCGACGGTTTCATCACCGAGGTTGAGCCGGGTGACCCCGACCTCAGCCGCGACACCCTCGCCCGGGCCGAGGCTATCGACCTTGACGGCGCCCACCTGCTCCCCGGGGCCATCGACACCCATGTGCATTTCCGCGAGCCGGGGATGACCGAGAAGGGTGACATCGCCACCGAGAGCCTCGCAGCCGTCACCGGTGGAGTCACATCCTATATCGAGATGCCCAACACCCGCCCCGCCACCACCTCAATCCAAGCGTGGGACGACAAGATGGAGCGGGCCCGCCTCACATCGCTTGCCAACTATGCATTCTTCTTAGGTGCCACCGACAACAATTTTGACACCCTTGTCAATGCCGACTATACCCGCATCCCCGGCGTGAAACTCTTCATGGGCTCATCCACCGGCGGCATGCTCGTCGACAACGAGGGGCTGCAGCGTCGCATCTTTGCCGAGGTGCCGGCCCTCATCGCCGTCCATGCCGAGGACGAGTCAATAATCCGGGCCAACCGCGCCCGCATCGAGAGCGAGTATCAGGGCCGCGAGGTGCCACTCGACCTCCATGCCGCCATACGCAGCGAGGAGGCATGTGACACCGCCACCTACCGCGCCGTCAAGCTCGCCACCGAGACCGGGGCACGCCTCCATGTCACCCATGTATCGACCGATGCCGAGCTGCGCTTCTTCATGCCCGGCGACGACCCGGCACGCAAGCAGATTACCGCCGAGACATGCCCACAGTATCTCACCTTCAGCAGCGATGACTATGCCAGCCGTGGCACCCGTATCAAGTGCAACCCTGCCATCAAGACCCCCCGCGACCGCGACTCATTGCGCCGTGCCCTCGACGAGGGGCTCATCGACTCCATAGCCACCGACCACGCGCCCCACCTGCTGTCACAGAAACAGGGCGACGCGCTGACTGCCACCTCGGGCATGCCCGGAGTGCAATTCTCGGTACCGTTGATGCTCGAGATGCTCGGCCCGGTGATGACAGCCACCAAGATGGCCCATAACCCGGCAACGATATTCGGCATTGACCGCCGAGGCTTCCTGCGCCCCGGCTATCATGCCGACCTCACCGTGGCCCGTCACAGCGACACCCTCGCCGTCATCAGCGACGACATGGTGGTGTCACGATGTGGCTGGACCCCCTACAGTGGACTCCCTACCCACTGGTCCATCACCGACACAATGGTGTCGGGACACTGGGCCGTGCGACAGGGCTCCCCAATCACTGAGCCGGGTCACGCCCGCGCTCTCACCTTCAACCGATAACCCCACACAATTATATTTCTCAACTAATTTTTAGATTTTAAATTCTATGCCAGACCAGACCAATGTAAAAACACTCGACAAGGTAGTCGTCCGCTTCTCGGGCGACTCCGGCGACGGTATGCAGCTCGCAGGCAACATCTTCACCAATGTGTCGCCGGCGTGGGTAACCAAGTCTCAACATTCCCCGACTATCCGGCCGAAATCCGCGCCCCCCAAGGCTCGCTCAGCGGCGTCTCGGGCTTCCAGGTGAGCGTGGGCAACGACGTCCACACCCCCGGCGACGACTGCGACGTGCTCGTGGCCATGAACCCCGCCGCGCTCAAGCAGAACATCAAATTTCTGAAACAGGACGGTGTAGTAATTGTCGACATCGACTCCTTTAAAGAGAGCGACCTCAAGAAAGCCCTCTTTGAGACCGCCGACCCATTCACCGAGCTCGGCATCACCCAGCAGGTAGTGACAGTGCCCGTCACCTCGATGACCAAGGCCGCGCTGGCCGACTCGGGCATGGACAACAAGGCGGTGCTCAAGTGCCGCAACATCTTTGCCCTCGGCCTGATATGCTGGCTCTTTGACCGTCCGCTCGAGAGTGCACTCGCTCATCTCAAAACAAAATTTGCCAAGAAGCCCGCCATCTACGAGGCCAATGCTCACGTGCTTCAGGCGGGCTACAACTATGGCCACAATATACACGCATCGGTATCGACCTACCGCATCGAGACCACAACCCAGCGTCCCGGCCTCTACACCGACATCAACGGCAACACCGCCACCGCATGGGGCCTCATCATGGCCTCGGAGAAGAGCGGACGCCCGCTCTTCCTGGGCAGCTACCCCATCACCCCCGCCACCGACATCCTCCACGAGCTTGCCAAGCGCAAAGACCTCGGCGTGAAGGCCGTGCAGATGGAGGATGAGATAGCCGGCGTGTGCTCGGCCATCGGCGCCTCCTTTGCCGGCAACCTCGCCGTGACATCCACCTCCGGCCCCGGCCTGGCCCTCAAGAGCGAGGGCATCGGCCTGGCCGTGATGGCCGAGCTGCCCCTGGTGGTGATCGACGTGCAGCGCGGCG
>JAAGKN010000276.1_pt1 | contig 59638 bp, 60 predicted proteins | sample 6206371 | NCBI WGS metagenome assembly JAAGKN01 (sample SAMN11533720, study PRJNA540317) | gut metagenome | isolation source: fecal pellets from male and female animal of same cohort | host: Peromyscus leucopus | place: USA:CA | collected 2017 | reverse complement strand
CGTACCCGTGAAGGTAATGACCTGCTCCGTGAGATGATCGAGAGCGGTGTCATGAAATATGGCAAGAAATTCGAAGAAGGCATGGAGAAGGGCGAATGGAACCTCGCCGACGTCGACATGAACGAGGTGGCCCAGTCGCAGGCCACTCTGGTGTTCGGTCAGATGAACGAGCCCCCGGGCGCACGTCTGCGTGTGGCTCTTACCGGTCTGACCGTGGCCGAGCAGTTCCGCGACCAGGATGGCGGCGGTAAGGACATCCTCCTCTTTATCGACAATATCTTCCGTTTCACCCAGGCAGGTTCCGAGGTGTCGGCCCTTCTCGGCCGTATGCCTTCGGCTGTAGGCTATCAGCCCACACTGGCTTCTGAGATGGGCGCCCTGCAGGAACGAATCACCTCCACAAAAAACGGCTCCATCACTTCGGTGCAGGCCATCTATGTGCCCGCCGATGACTTGACTGACCCCGCTCCTGCCACCACCTTCAGCTTCCTCGATGCCACAACCGTGCTCTCTCGTAAGATCGCGGAGCTCGGTATCTATCCCGCGGTCGATCCTCTCGAATCCACCTCACGAATCCTCGACCCGAATATCATCGGTGAAGACCACTACAAACCGCACAGGCAGTCAAGCAGCTTCTCCAGAAATACAACGAGCTGCAGGACATCATCGCCATCCTTGGTGTGGATGAACTTTCCGATGAAGACAAGCTCGTCGTGTCACGCGCACGCCGCGCCCAGCGTTTCCTCTCGCAGCCCTTCCATGTGGCCGAGCAGTTCACCGGTCTCCCCGGCGTGATGGTGCCCCTGAGCGAGACCATCCGCGGCTTCAAGATGATTCTCAGCGGCGAGATGGACGAGTATCCCGAACAGGCCTTCCTCAACGTCGGCACCATCGACGAGGCCATTGCCAAAGGCAAGAAACTCCTTGCCGAAGTCAAATAATTCCAGCTTATACAACCAGAAATGACACTACGCATCATCTCATCGACCGACACAGTGTTTGAAGGAGAGGTTACTTCAGTGACCCTGCCCGGTGCCAAGGGCAGCTTCACAGTGCTCCCTCGCCATGCTGCCCTGATATCTACTTTGGTAAAGGGCGACATTGTGTACCACACCCCAGATTCTGCAGTCCACACCGCTGAAACCGATGGTGGCTTGGTTGATGTTGACAACGATGTCATTTCAGTGTGCATCTATTGACTCCTGACTCTATGAAGCGACTAAAAGCCATAGCATCTCTGCTTCTGCTTGCCATAACCGTGCTGACTCTGCCGGCCCGGGCGGCCGAATTCGATCCCAAGGAAATCATTTTTGATCACCTTGGCGATGGATATGGCTGGGAGGTGCCGTTTGACCATCATCATCGCATCCCTCTGCCGGTAATCGTCCGCGATAGCAGTGGCGACTGGCATTGCTTCAGCTCTGCTCATCTCGACCATAACGCTGTATATAACGATGGCGATGTAACCTGGCAAGTGCCCTCTGAGGGCGACAACAAAGGCAAAGTTGTCGAAATCATGCCCGACGGAGCGCAGTATCGCCCCCTCGATTTCTCCATCACCAAGAATGTGATGGCGCTATTCATCTCCGTTGCTGTGGTTCTGCTCGTGTGTATGCCGGTGGCCCGTTGGCACCGTCGCCACGGATTCAAGGCCCCGCGCAAATTCACCGGTGCAGTCGAGAGTCTTATCGATTTTATCTACCGTGGTGTGATAAAGCCGACACTCAAGCAGGATGCCCGCAGATTCGCTCCTTTCCTGCTCACCATATTCATGTTTATCTTCGTGATGAACCTGATGGGCCTGATAGTGATATTCCCCGGCGGCGCCAACCTCACCGGCAACATCGCCGTGACACTGGTGCTGGCCCTGCTCACGTTCTTCATCACCAACCTGTTTGCCACGCAAGCACTACTGGAAAGAGATCTTCTGGCCTGATGTGCCGCTCTGGCTCAAGTGCCCGATTCCGATCATGCAGGTAATCGAAGTGTTCGGCATGTTCACAAAACCCGCATCGCTCACAGTCCGTCTGTTTGCCAACATGATGGGTGGACATATGATTGTGATTGTGCTCACTCTGATCATCTTCATCCTTGCCGACTTCGGAGCCGGTGTGCTTGGAGCCACAACTGTGGTGAGCCTTCTGTTCTCAATCTTCATGCTCGTGCTCGATGTGCTTGTGAGCTTCATCCAGGCATTCGTATTCACCATGCTTTCGACAACATTCATCGCCATGGCCCAGGAACGTGGCCACGACGAACATCACGCTGAATCAACTCACGCTAATTAATAACAATACATAAACCCATTTATCACCAACTACTATGTTAGCTTTAGTTCTTATCGACATTGCCCTGAAAACTCTCGGCGCAGGCCTCGGCGCTGCCATCGCTGCCATCGGCGCAGGTATCGGTATCGGCAAAATTGGCGCTGCCGCTATGGAAGCCATCGCACGTCAGCCCGAAGCGGCCAGCGACATCCGAAGCAACATGATCGTGATCGCTGCCCTTGTTGAAGGTGTGGCTCTGTTCGCAGTCATCGTTTGTCTGCTTTGCCTCTTCCTCGGCTAAGTCGTAACTGAAAACTTTATCATAACTCTTACCCTTTTGCACTGAAATGGAACTGTTCACGCCCGACTTCGGCCTCGTCTTCTGGATGTTCGTGGCCTTTGCCGTGCTCTTCCTCATTATGTGGAAGTTTGCCTGGCCCGCGATCATGAAAGGAGTTGACAGCCGTGCCGACCTTATCGACGAAGGTGTGCTGTATGCCCAGCAGGCAAAGGAGCAACTCGACAGCGCCAAGCTGCAGGCCGAGAAATTTGAAGAAAATGCCCGTGCCCGCCAGGCTGAAATCCTTCGCGAGGCCGAGAAAATGAAATCGCAGATCATCGAGGAAGCCCGCTCAGAAGCTGCCCGCGAGGCAAAGAAAGAGATGGACTCCGCGCGTGTGGCCATTGAACAGGCCCGCAAGGAAGCTCAGCAGAGTTTCCGCAACGAGGTGAGCGCTTTCGCTCTCGACATCGCTCAGAAGGTGGTGCGCACAGAGCTTGCCGATCCCAAAGCCCAGGCTAAGCTCGTTGACTCGATTCTCGACCAAATGGACTCCGGTAAATAATGGATCAAGGACTCATACCACGCCGCTACGCAAAAGCTCTGCTGGACCACTGCCGTGAAAAGCAGTGTGAAGGCCGCATCTATGAGCTCATGCTCCGTTTGGAAAGCGCTTTTGCCGGAAATCCACAGCTTCAGCTGACTTTGGCAAATCCTCATGTGGAACCCGCCGACAAGGCTGCGCTGGTGCAGACTGCCGCAGCCACTTCTGATGCTCCCGATCCCGATTTTGCCGACTTCATCAAGCTGCTCGAGGTTAATAAACGCCTCGGACTTCTCCGGGCGATTGCTCTGGCCTATATTGCCCTTTACCGTAAAGCTAAACGCATATACTGCGTCACCATCACATCTGCAGCCCCGTTGGCTCAGGCTGAATCAGATCGTATAAGGTCTTTGGTCCGCAGCCATCTTCCTAAGGATGCAACAGCCGACTTCTCGGAAGCTGTTGATCCTGATCTGATCGGTGGTTTCACCGTCGCTATCGACAATGAACGTCTTGACGCCTCGGTGGCCAACGAACTCAAACAACTGCGACTTAAACTCATAAGCAATTAAATCTGCACAAATGATTAATCCAAGCGAGATTTCTCAGGTACTCAAGCAGCAACTCGAGAACGTCAACCCAAGGTTTCATTTGAGGAAACAGGATCTGTCCTTGAGGTGGGCGACGGCGTGGCCCACGTTTATGGCCTCGACAACGTGCGGGCCAACGAGCTCGTCGAGTTTGAAAACGGCGTCAAAGGCGTGGCCCTCAACCTCGAGGAGAGCAACGTCGGCGTGATTCTGCTCAACAACGTCAACCGCGTCACCGAGGGCATGAAGGTGCGTCGCACCGGCGAAATCGCTTCTATTCCCGTGGGAGAAGGACTGCTTGGACGCGTCATCAACGTGCTGGGCGAACCCATCGACGGACGCGGACCCATCGAAGGCGACCTGATCACTCTGCCCCTCGAGCGCAAGGCTCCCGGCGTCATCTACCGTCAGCCCGTAAAGCAGCCCCTCCAGACAGGCCTCAAGGCCATCGACTCCATGGTGCCCATCGGCCGCGGCCAGCGCGAGCTCATCATCGGCGACCGCCAGATCGGCAAGACCGCCATCGCCATCGACACCATCATCAACCAGCGCAAGAACTTTGAGGAAGGCAAGCCCGTATATTGCATCTATGTAGCCATCGGCCAAAAGGCTTCTTCGATCGCTTCTATTGTTAATACTCTCAAGCAGCACGGCGCTCTCGACTATACAGTGGTTGTTGCCGCCACCGCTTCCGACTCGGCTTCGATGCGTTACTTCGCACCCTTTGCCGGCGTAGCTATCGGCGAGTATTTCCGTGATACCGGCCGCGACGCCCTCATCGTTTACGATGACCTCTCGAAACAGGCCGTGGCCTATCGCGAGATATCGCTTATCCTCAAGCGTCCCTCGGGCCGCGAGGCTTATCCCGGCGATATCTTCTACCTGCACTCGCGTCTGCTCGAACGTGCCGCCAAGATTATCGACAACCAGGAAGTGGCCTCGCAGATGAACGACCTCCCCGAAGCTCTCAAACCCATCGTGAAGGGCGGCGGCTCGCTCACCGCGCTCCCCATCATCGAGACCCAGGCCGGCGACGTTTCGGCATACATCCCCACCAACGTGATCTCGATCACCGACGGTCAGATCTTCCTCGAGACAGCACTCTTCAACCGCGGTATCCGCCCGGCTATCAACGTAGGTATCTCGGTATCGCGTGTAGGTGGTTCGGCCCAGGTAAAGTCAATGAAGAAGGTGGCCGGTACGCTCAAGATCGACCAGGCACAGTTCCGCGAGCTTGAAGCGTTCACCAAGTTCGGCGGCGACATGGACGCCGTCACCGCCCGCGTCATCGACAAGGGCCGCAAGAACGAGCGCCTGCTCATCCAGCCCCAGTACCGCCCCATGCCTGTCGAGGACGAAATCGCAGTGATCTTCTGCGGTGTGCACGGTCTTCTCGAAGCAGTGCCTCTGGACAGGTGGCCGAATTCGAAAAGCAGTTCCTCCAGCTTATGCATGCCCGTTACCCCGAGGTAATGGAAGAGCTCGGCAAGGGCGCCCTTATCGACGAGATCGCAGACAAACTGAAACTCGCCGCCAAGGATGTGGCCGCACGCTTTGTAGGCTGAAACAGTGAGAGGCCAAATATCCATTAAATATTCACAATACAAGCGAATAAACCGATAATAAACCAATGGCAACATTACGCGAACTTAAAGGCCGCATCGGGTCGGTAGGCTCCTCGGAGAAAATTACCGGCGCCATGAAGATGATATCGTCGGCCAAAATGCACAAAGCCGAGGGTATACTGCGTCGCCTGTCGCCTTTCCGCGACTGCGTGCAGGGCATTATCGGCAATCTGCTCAGCAGCGACGCTGTTGTGAGCAGCCCCCTTACCGCCGAGCGTCAGAATGTACGCAATGCCACTGTGATACTTCTCGGTAGCGACGACGGTCTCTGTGGCGCTTACAATGTGAACATCTTCAAGGGTCTGCTCGAAACTATCGCCCGTCTCCGTCAAGAGTGTGGCGACGGTGTTGAGATAACGCTAGTGCCGGTAGGCAAGAAGCTGCAGAAAGCCGTGGAGAAACTTGCCGAGTCTGACCCCAAGCTCACTTACATGCCTGCTACGGGTGTGGATTCGAAGAGCGAAGGCGAAGCAGTCAAGACTTTCGCCCAGGGTTTCGAACAGCTCTTCCTCGACGGATCGACCGACCGCGTGGAAATGATGTATGTTCATTTCTATTCAGCCGGCCGTCAGCGTCTCGTTACCGACGGCTACCTGCCCATCAGTGCTTCCAAGCTCAATACCGAGGGTAGTACCGGTGGCCGACCTTACCTCTTCGAGCCCGACGCATCGACAATCTTCCGCACGGTGCTCCCGATGTTCCTCTTGTCGCAGATGCAGGAGGCTTTCGCACAGAACAGAGCCAGCGAACAGGCTGCACGCGTCATGGCCATGCAGAGCGCCAACGACAATGCACAGAACCTGCTCGAACAGCTGCAGCTTGAATACAACAAACTGCGCCAGCAGAGCATCACCACCGAGCTTCTCGATATTGTGGGAGGACAGAGACGTGATTGATGAAGGCTAATCCTCAGCCGAGATATAGAACAGTATAGAATCGAAAGATCTAAAAATAAATAGTAAACCAAACAAGACCTCATCTCAATGGGTAGTGTATCCGAATATTTCTCAACCTTAGGCTCGGGCATCCTGAGTCTGCTTAAGGGCATGAAGGTGACCGGCAAGGAGTTTGTGACTCCCAAGATTACCGAGTGCTATCCAGAGAACCGCACCGAGCACCAGTGGCCGGAGCGTTTCCGCGCACAGCTTAAATTTATCTATGACGCTGAGGACAACCACAAGTGTATCGCATGTCAGAACTGCGAGCGCAGTTGCCCCAACGGAACAATCTCTATCGAGACCAAGATGGTAACCACCATGCAGGGTACCAAGAAGAAAAAGCTCGTCAAGTATCTCTACGATCTCGGCAGCTGCACCTTCTGCCAGCTCTGTGTGACCAATTGCCCCACCGGTGCCATAGAATTCGACAACGACTTCGAGCAGGCCGTATTCACCCGATCGAAACTCGTGAAGCAGCTCAACTATCTCCCCGAAAAAGAGGAACCGGAACCCACACCCGAGCAGCTTGCCAAGATCGAGGCCGAACGTCAGGCCAAGATAGCCGAAGCCAAGGCAAAAGCCGCTGCCGCTGCAGCAGCCAAGGCCGCCGCAACAAAGGCTGCCCCCGAGGCACCTTCAACCGAGGAAAATAAATAAACCAATATGGAATCAGTAGGAAGTATAATCTTGTATTTTATCGTCGCACTGTCGATGATAGTCTTCTCAGTGATGGCCGTAACGACACGCAAGATCTTGCGTGCCGCCACCTACCTGCTGTTCACCCTCTTTGCCGCCGCCGTGGTCTACTTCATGCTCGACTATGAGTTCCTCGGCGCCGTGCAGATTGCGGTGTACGCCGGCGGTATCGTGGTGCTGTTTGTTTTCGCCATCCTTCTTACGAGCAAACCCGGCGACAACACCGAGCGCCTTACGTCGAAGTCGCGTTTCCTCGGTGCTCTTGCAGCCGTAGCCACCCTGCTTGTAGCAGGCTATGCTCTTGTGAGCCGTGTGGCTGTAGTTTTCGCCCCGAAACCGGCCATGGTATCTCCCGACATGCAGACAGTCGGCCAGACACTTCTCGGCTCGGGTCACGGAGAATATCTGCTCCCCTTCGAGGCTGTCAGCGTGCTCCTGCTTGCATGTATAATCGGCGGCGTTGTCGTTGCCCGCAAACGTTGATAATATGGAAATAACAGCAATATATTACCTCGTTCCCGCGCTGGTGATGTTCTGCTGCGGTGTCTATGGCTTTATTACCCGCAAGAACATGATCGCCATGCTCATCTCGCTGGAGCTGATGCTCAACGCCGTCGACATCAACTTTGTGGTGTTCAACCGCTATCTCTATCCCGGACAGATGGAGGGTATGTTCTTCACGCTCTTCGCCATCGCTATCGCGGCAGCCGAGACAGCTCTCGCCATCGCTATCATCATCAACATTTTCAGAGCCGCCAAGAATATCGATGTGCGCTCGCTTAACGAAATGAAATTCTAAAGCATTATGGACGTTACGATTCCTATCCTAATTCTGGCCATACCGCTGTTTATGTTCATCTTCCTCGGCCTCACAGGCATGAAGATGACCCATAGACTTGCCGGTATTCTGGGCACTCTCGGCATGGGCACCGTCCTGGTGCTTGCCTATACTACGGCATTCCGCTATTTCTTCTCCGGCGCTGATATCTTTATCAACGGTGCCGGCGAACGCCTGCAGTATCTTGTCTTTGATCAGACATGGCTGCAGTTTACCGATACACTTGTCATCAAACTCGGCTTCCTGCTCGATCCTATATCGGCCATGATGCTGGTGGTGATCACCACCATCTCCTTCATGGTGCATCTCTACAGCATGGGCTACATGCGCGACCATCACGGCGTGTGTGAGCACGGTTTCCAGCGTTTCTACGCTTTCCTGTCGCTCTTCAGCTTCTCGATGCTCGGTCTGGTTGTGGCCACCAACATTTTCCAGATGTATATCTTCTGGGAGCTCGTGGGTGCATCGTCCTACCTGCTCATCGGTTTCTACTACACCAATCCGTCGCTGTATCGGCTTCGAAGAAAGCGTTTATCGTGACCCGTTTCGCCGACCTCGGCTTCCTGATCGGTATCCTCATCCTGTCGTTCTATACCGGCACATTCAACTTCACCGAGCTCACCTCGATTCCCGTCGAAGGCATGGCCGGTGTAAGCCAGGTCAACCTCGGCACTGCCGAATATATCAAGGGTATCTTCGCCAACAGCGCCGCTCCCACCTTCATGGGTGCTTCGGTGCTGACATGGGCTCTGGTGCTCATCTTCATCGGCGGTATGGGTAAGTCGGCCATGCTGCCTCTCCACATCTGGCTCCCCGACGCTATGGAAGGCCCGACCCCCGTGTCGGCCCTCATCCACGCCGCCACCATGGTCGTGGCCGGTGTATATCTCGTGGCCCGTCTCTTCCCGCTCTATCTGATGGAGGAAGCCGCGCTAAACATCATTGTCGTTGTAGGCGCTCTCACCGCCCTCTACGCCGCCATGGTGGCCTGCACCCAGATCGACATCAAGCGCGTGCTCGCGTTCTCCACCATCTCGCAGATCGCCTTCATGATGGTGTCGCTCGGCGTGGCACGTCCTGAGTTCCACGACGGCCTGGGCTACATGGCCTCGATGTTCCACCTGTTCACACACGCCATGTTCAAGGCCCTGCTCTTCCTCGGCGCCGGTGCGCTCATCCACGCCATCGGCTCCAACGACTACACCGCCATGCACGGTCTGCGCAAGTACATGCCTATCACCCACATCACATTCCTCATCGGCTGTCTTGCCATCGCCGGTATCATTCCGTTCGCCGGATTCTTCTCAAAGGATGAGATTCTTACCGCATGCTTCGGTCAATCGACACTGTGGTATGTATGGATGTCGGCTGTAGCCGGTCTTACCGCTTTCTACATGTTCCGTCTCTACTACCTCATCTTCTGGTGGAAAGAGCATGAGACACCCCAAGGCCACCACGCTCCCCACGATCAGCCCTGGACAATGACCTTGCCCCTCGTGATCCTCGCCGCTGTGAGCTGCGTTGCCGGTTTCGTTCCCTTCGGCAACCTCGTTACCTGGAACGGCCACCCGATGTTCGAGGAAGTAGGTTTCCTTACCAACCTCAAGGCACTCGACTGGAGCGTTGCTGCAATCAGCCTTATTGTTGCGCTGCTCGCTATCGGTCTTGCAACAGTGATGTACCGCAAGGAAAACAGCCTGCCCGAGAAGTTCAGAAACGCACTGCCGGCATTGTGGACATGGTGCTACCACCGTTTCTACTTCGACGAGCTCTATATGTTTATCACACACCGCATCATCTTCGGATGCGTCTGCCGTCCGCTGGCATGGTTCGACCGCCACATCATCGACGGTACAATGGACTCCTTCGCTACAATAACCAACAAGGCTTCGGATGCTATCAAGCCTCTCCAGTCGGGTCAGATCCAGATGTATGTATGGTACTATCTGATCGGAGTCCTTCTGTTAGGCAGCATCACAGTACTCTGCTTAATCTAATATGACGGTGCAAACACATAAAAATCAGTAATTACGATGTTTTCCAATATATTAATTTATTTTGTGGTGATCCCGGTGATCATGCTCGCCGGCTTGGGCCTCTGCCGCAATATCAAGCAGATCCGCGCCGTCGCAGTTACGGGATCGGTAGCCCTGTTGGCACTGTCGATCTATGTGCTGGTGGAATACCTCGCCATCCGCGCCACCGGCAACACTGAGCCGATGCTCTTTACCGACTCGTGGTCGTGGTTCGCTCCCTTGCATATCAATCTCGCTGTCGGTGTCGACGGCATTTCGATAGCTATGCTTATCCTGTCGTCGTTTATCGTCTTTGCAGGCTCCTTTGCCTCGTGGACGATACCCCAGCCCAAGGAGTTCTTCCTCTGGCTCATACTCCTCTCGACCGGTGTGTTTGGCTTCTTCATCTCGATAGACCTCTTCACCATGTTCATGTTCTATGAGGTGGCCCTCATCCCCATGTACCTTCTCATCGGCGTATGGGGCTCGGGCAACAAGAACTACTCGGCCATGAAGCTCACCCTGATGCTCATGGGCGGTTCGGCATTCCTGATGCTCGGCCTCATCGGCATCTACTACCACTCGGCTCCCGAAGGCAGCCCGCTCACATGGAATATCCTTGAGATCGCTAAATACGATGCCATACCTCACGGCTGGCAGCAGTTCCTCTTCCCGATGACTTTCGTCGGCTTCGGTGTGCTTGGCGCCATGTTCCCCTTCCACACATGGAGTCCCGACGGTCACGCCTCGGCCCCCACAGCGGTGTCGATGCTCCACGCCGGCGTGCTTATGAAGCTCGGCGGCTACGGTTGCTTCCGTGTGGCCATCTACCTCATGCCTTTCGCAGCAAAAGAACTGTCGTTCATCTTCCTGATCCTTACCGGTATCTCGGTTGTCTACGGTGCCTTCTGCGCTTGCGTCAAGACCGACCTCAAGTATATCAACGCCTACTCGTCGGTGTCGCACTGCGGTCTGGTGCTCTTCGCCATCCTGATGCTCAACTCAACAGCCATGACAGGTGCCATCATGCAGATGCTCTCGCACGGTCTTATGACAGCCCTCTTCTTCGCCTTGATCGGTATGATCTACGGCCGTACCCACACCCGCGACATCACCCAGATGGGCGGTATGATGCAGATCATGCCTTACCTCTCGGTATGCTACGTGATCGCCGGTATGGCATCGCTCGGTCTTCCCGGCCTTAGCGGTTTCGTTGCCGAAATGACAATCTTCGTAGGTTCGTTCAAAGCCGGTATGGCAGAATACCTCGCCGGCGACGGTTCGCTCAAACTTGTCTTCACTATCATCGCATGCTGCTCTATCGTGATCACTGCAGTGTATATCCTGCGAGTTGTGGGCAAACTTCTCTTCGGTCCGGTGTACGACGATCATCACCGCACTCTTACCGATGCAACATGGTGGGAGCGCTTCTCGACAGTAACCCTCATCCTCTGCGTGGCTGCTATCGGTTGCTTCCCCAACTTCTTCAATAATTTGATCAATACCACCTTCACGCCCGAAATCTTCCGCGTGCTTGGCATGTAAACCCCTCAGTATAAATTGCAATGGATTACTCACAATTTTTAGCTATGAAGCAAGAAATCGGCCTGCTGGTCGTTTTCCTGCTGGTGTTCCTCTACGACACCTTCATGCCACGAGGGGCTCAGAAAGGTCTGCCTGCATTTACCACCGTGCTTATGCTGCTCCTTACCCTCGGCGGTTTCTGCAGCTATTGCCTGGCTCCCTGCTGTGAAACAAGCGCTTTCGCCGGAATGTATGTTACCTCGCCTGTAATGGCCGCTATCAAGAATATTCTCAACGTAGGTGTTGTGATCGTACTTATCCAGTCGATCAAATGGGCCAACAGCGAGGCCATGACCATGCGTCGCGGCGAGTTCTACGAGCTTCTGCTTGTGACACTCTTCGGCATGTACCTCATGATTTCGGCCGTCACTTCCTGCTCTTCATCATCGGTCTTGAGAGCGCATCGCTGCCTCTCGCAGCTATGGTCGCCCTCGACAAGAACCGCTACGAAAGCCACGAGGCCGCCGTCAAGTATATCCTCACCGCAGTATTCTCGTCGGCCATCTTCATGATGGGTCTGTCGTTTGTCTACGGTCTTACCGGTTCGATGTACTTCAGCGATATCTACTTCGCTCTTACCGGCGAGTTCAACACCATGCTTGTAATAGCAATCGCCTTCGTTATCGCAGGTATCGGCTTCAAGCTCTCGCTTGTGCCCTTCCACCTCTGGACCGCCGATGTATATCAGGGTGCTCCCACTTCGGTCACCTCCTACCTGTCGGTAATCTCCAAAGGCGCAGCCGCATTTGCATTCCTTGTGGTGCTGAGCCAGGTGTTCGGCGCACTCTATTCTCAGGTTTGGGAGTGGATGCTCTACGCACTGATCATCCTCACCATCACCATCGGTAACCTTTTCGCCATCCGTCAGCGCAACATGAAGCGCTTCCTCGCCTTCTCGTCGATCTCGCAGGCCGGCTACATCATGCTCGGCGTGATCGCCTACAACGCCATGGGCATGGCGGCGCTGATGTTCTACGTGCTCGTCTACATCTTCTCCAACCTCGCCGCCTTCGGCGTCATCGGTGCCATCGAGAATGCCACCGGCAAGGTGTCGATGGACGACTACCGCGGACTTTACAAGACCAATCCCCGCCTGTCGGTCGCTATGATGCTGGCAATGTTCTCGCTGGCCGGTATTCCTCCGTTCGCAGGTTTCTTCTCGAAGTTCTTCATCTTCACCGGTGCAATCAATCAGGGCTCGACAGCAATCTATGTGCTTGTGCTCATCGCATTGATCAACACTATCGTGTCGCTCTACTACTACCTCCTCGTTGTTAAGGCAATGTTTATCAGCGACGACGAATGTGTGGTGCCCAACTTCCGCTCGGCTTGCAGCGAACGTCTCGGCCTCTGGATCACAGTCGGCGGCATCCTGGTGCTCGGTATTGTAAGTTTCTTCTACAACAGCCTGCTCGAACTTACCGCCCTCAGCCCGATGAACGCATTCTTTATCGGCTGATAAGCAAAAGTCAATTCAGAATAAAATATCAGTCAGCGCCCCGGCCACAAGCGAGGCGCTGACTTTTTTGTGGCAAAAGAGCACAACGATGTAATTATTTTGTTAAAAAAGACGATATTCTCGGATAAAATGCTTATTTTTGCTCTCGGTAATAAACCATTCCGAAACCTTAATAAAAAAACCTAAAGATAATACTATGAGTGAAGAAAAGAAAAATGGCATGACTCGCCGAGAATTTCTCGGACTGTCGGCCTTAGGTCTTGTTGGACTCACTATATTACCGAGCTGGAAGATCAACGGCCAGCGTGTCGCACCGAGCGACAGGGTAGTGATGGGCTTTATCGGCCTGGGTCAGCAGGGTCTCTATGACTTCTCGAGTTTCACACAGTGCCCCGGAGTACAGGTAGTAGCCGGTTGTGATGTTGACAAGATGAAACTTGCCCGTTTCAAACGTCGCGTAGAAGGCTGGCAGAAAGATACCGCACAGCCCCAGCGTTGCGACTTATATGAATTCTACGAAGATCTCCTTGACCGTCGCGATATCGACGCCGTTTCGATCGCTACCCCCGACCACTGGCATGCTCTTACAGCTATCCACGCCTGCCAGGCCGGCAAGGACGTATATATCCAGAAACCTCTTGCCTTTACTATCCGCGAAGGCGAAGAAATGGTAAAAGCCGTACGCAACAACAACCGCGTACTCCAGGTAGGCAGCCAGCAGCGTTCGAGCGGCGAGTTCCAGACCGCCATCAATATGGTACGCGCCGGTGCTCTCGGTCATATCGAGAAAATCTACGCCAAAGTAGGTGATCCTCCAACACCTTTCAACCTCCCCGAGCAGCCCGTACCCGCCAACCTCAACTTCAACATGTGGCTGGGCCCGCTCAACGATCCGAAGATCCACTATCATCCCGATCTTTGTCCTCCCATCGAGCTCGAACCCGAAAAGAACGAGCAGCTGTGGGGCGCATGGCGCTGGTACTGCGAGACCGGTAACGGCTACACTGCCGACTGGGGTGCACACATGTTCGACATCGCTCAGGCCGCTATCGGCATGGACGGCTCGGCACCCTGCGAATATATCCCCAAGGGTTATGACGGCGCTGAATACCTGACTATGAAGTATCAGAACGGTATCGTTCTTACCGAACAGCCTTACCGCGAAGAAGGCGGCCAGGGCATACAGTTTATCGGCGACAAGGGCTGGCTCAAGGTATCTCGTGGTTATATCGAGTGCTTCGATCCCGATCTTCTCGCCAAGGCCGAGGACAAGAGCCGTCAGGAAAAGGGTTCATACGAGGTAAGCTCGCCGCACATGCAGAACTTTATCGACTGCGTGCGCTCACGCGAAAATCCTGTAGCTCCCGTAGAAGTAGGCAACAGCACCAACACACTGTGCTGCCTTGCAAACATCGCTACCGAGCTCAAACGCCCCGTTAAATGGGATCCGGCAACACGTTCGTTTATCAACGATCCCGAAGCCCGAGCACACCGCCTCTACCACTACGAGTATCGTCGTCCGTTCAAGTTAGTGTAACTCCTTAGTAATGCGGCGCAAAGCTGCGGCAGCGTAAGGTAAGGCGTAAATTTTTTATAAAAATATTTGCACAGACCGATAAAATGTCGTAACTTTGCACCGCAAAACAGATGGTGCCCATAGTTCAGTTGGTTAGAGCGTCGGATTGTGGTTCCGAAGGTCGTGGGTTCGAATCCCACTGGCACCCAACAAATAACATTCATTTATTCCCCTTCGAAGACGGATCATGCGTGAGCACAATCCGCCTTTATTTTTTTCGGGATATTTATAAGGTTCGTGTGTATTACTTATACATAACCTTATCTAATATCTGAAATGAATCGTTTTAAGCTCACGCGATCACTCGCGGTTGCTGTCATAGGATTGACCTGTTTAGCTGCGAGGGCAGACTATCCCGGCTATTCTGGCGTATATCCTCACATCGGCTATTATAATAATGAAAATGAATGTGGCACGGGCGCTGTAGTCCCCTGGGCCGGCAGTCTGTGGGTCATAACCTACGCTCCGCATTGCCCAGACGGATCAAGTGACAAACTATATGAGATCAAACCCGACAAGAGTGTGATCGTACACAGCGAGAGTATCGGCGGCACACCGGCAAACCGAATGATACACCGCGAGAGCAATCAGCTCTTTATTGGTCCGTATGCTATCGACAATAAAGGTAATGTCCGTGTAATAGACTATAAGACTATGCCCGGCCGCCATACCGGCAATGCCCGACACCTCACAGATCCTGAGGCAAAGATACTCTATGCCACCATGGAAGAAGGTTTCTACGAGGTCGATGTCAACACTCTTGCCGTGAAAGAACTATTCCCCGACGGTAATCATATATCGCAGGAAGGCAATAAGGGCTATGGCCCCGGCAATGATCTGCTACCCGGCGTGCATGGCAAAGGATTCTATTCCGGCCAGGGCGTAATGGTGTATTCAAATAATGGCGAGGGCTGTCAGGAAGCACTTACCGATCCGTTTATAGAGGCAGGCGTGCTTGCCGAGTGGGACGGCAAGAGCAAGGACTGGACGGTCGTGCGCAGGTGTCAGTTTACGGAGGTCACAGGCCCGGGTGGTATCGAAGGAAACAAAAATCCGGCAACAGATCCTATATGGGCATTGGGTTGGGACGCTAAATCCGTCATATTGGCGTGTCGTGATGCTAAGACGGGCTGGAGTTTCTACCGACTGCCCAAAGCCAGTCATTCCTACGACGGCGCACACGGTTGGAACACCGAGTGGCCCCGTATACGCAATGTCGGCAGCACCGTTGCTCCCGACTATCTCATGACCATGCACGGCATGTTCTGGCGTTTCCCCTCTACATTCACAGCATTGAACGCCAAGGGCATACGACCTCGCGGCGCTTACCTTAAAGTGATTGGCGACTTCTCCGGCTACAACGACGGCCTTGTTTTCGGTTGCGATGTGACTGCAAAAAGCGAATTTCTTAATACCCGTAAATTCAAAGGCGGTATAGCCGGTCCGGGGCAGTCGAACAGTAATCTGTGGTTTACAACAAGTGATCGCCCCGACCATTTAGGCGCTACAACAGCCGAAGGGCAGGTATGGGCCAATGAAGATGTCAAAAAAGGAGTTCCGTCCGAGCCTTTCCTCTTCGCCGGATGGAACAAGCGCATGGCATGGCTTAAAAATGATGGTGACAAGGAAGTCAAATTCACACTTCAGACCGACACAAACGGCAAGGGATCGTGGAAAACGATCAAGACATTCCGCGTCGGAGCAGGGGAGAGTGTGGCTTATTCATTTCCTACCAATCAGAAAGGTGAATGGGTAAGAGTGATAAGCGACAGCGATACCAAGGCAACGGCCGGATTTGCATATACCGGCACAAACAATTACGAACAAGCCGACCGTGCTCTTATGGCCGGCTTTGCCCGTACATCATCGTCCGAGCGCTATGGTGGCCTTATGTGGCCTCTGTCCGACAATCGTCGTGCTCTCGGTATACTTGCCAACAAGACCGACAAGAACGGTAAGACAAGCGATGTGGGCTATTATGAACTCGACGGCAATATGAATCTTGTTGCCAAGAGAGACGTGCCAACCGAATATTATATCAAAGACCGCATGGCTATCCTCAAGCAGCCATTTACAATAGATCGCGGATCGGTGCTTATAGTCGACGATAGAGGCCGCCGCTGGCGTCTGCCGGTGGCCAATCGCGAAATGGCCAGTATGACAGAGTCGGGCGAAAGCCGTGTCTGCCGCGAGGTGGCGACGGAGCGCGATATGTTCTCGTGTATGGGTACATTCTTTGAGCTTCCGGCCGAAAATGCCGACGGCTTTGCCAAGATACGTCCCGTGGCATCGAGCGACATAGCCATTAATGACTATGCCACTTACCGAGGCCTGTTCCTTATCACAGGTATCGACGATCTTAAATCCGATAATCCACATATCATACACTCGACCGACGGCAAGGCTGCCGTCTGGGCAGGAGATATTGACGATCTATGGTCATTCGGCAAGCCGGTGGGCGAGGGAGGCCCGTGGATCGATGCACAAGTCAAGACCGGAGAAGTCTCCGATCCTTATCTGATAGGCTTCTACGACAAACGCAGCCTCGATATCGAGTCGGATTCTCAGGTTGTTGTAAGTATCGAAGCCGATCCGAGCGGCAATGGCGACTGGATGGAATATAAGAGCGTGACTATTCGACCGGGCGAGAAATACAGCTTTGATTTTCCCGATGATTTCCAGGCTCGCTGGATCCGCTTCAGAAGCGATGCCAACGCAAAAGTAACGACATATCTAAAATACCAGTAAAACTAATAACTTGAATCTTTAAAACCATGTACAAACGACTAATCAGCAGTGCGTTCCTAATGGGCGTAATGGCAGTCGGGACACAGGCGGATCTGTACGCCTCTCCAACTGCCGGGTCCGGCGAAGCCCCCGTGGCCGACACGCAGACAACAATGAGCGTGATCGAAGGTACGGTAACAGATCCTCAGGGCGAGCCAATAATCGGCGCTTCAGTAAAGGTAAGCGGCGAACAGCTCGGCACGACAACCGATGTCGACGGTAAGTTCTCTATCAAAGTCCCCAAAGGAGCAGTCCTGGAAGTATCTTATGTAGGCTGCAAGACTATTACAGTAGAGGCCGTTTCCGGCAAAATGATGACGATAACACTCGAACCGAGTAATTTCGACCTTGAGGAAGTGGTTGTAGTAGGTTACAGCACCCAGCGCAAGGGCGACCTTACGGGATCTATCACAACCGCCAATTCCGAGCAGATAGCATCGCGTCGCGCGACAACACTTTCAGAAGCTCTGCAGGGCACGATGTCCGGCGTCACAGTGACACGTTCGAGCGGCAGCCCCGATGCCGGCGGCGATATCAAGGTGCGAGGTATCACTACAATCAACGATTCCAGTCCTCTGGTGCTTATCGATGGTGTGCCCGGCAATATCAATACCGTCAACCCCGACGATGTAGAATCGATCTCTGTCCTTAAAGATGCCGCTTCGGCTGCTATTTATGGTTCGCGAGCTGCATCGGGTGTAATTCTCGTTACGACCAAGCGTGCAAAAAGCGGTACTATCAGCCTTAACTATAATTTTGAATACGGCTGGAGCAAGCAGACATACAAGAATACTTTTGTCAATGCGACCCGCTTTATGGAAATGGCCAATGAGTTGCGCTACAACGACAACCCGTCGGCCGGCTGGAACCAGGTGTACGGTCAGGATCATATAGAGAACTATATGGCAAACAATGCTATAGATCCGATCAAATACCCCAACACCGATTGGCGCTCGCTTATGGTAGATGACAATTCAACCCGGATGACGCACACACTTACTATTTCGGGTGGCGGCGAGAAAATCCGCAATACCTCTTCATTGCGCTTCGATGATCACGACGGTTTCTACAAGAACAAGGATTACAAGCGTATGAATGTGCGCAGCAACACCGACTACGATATCAACAAATACATATCCTCGCATCTCGATTTCTTCTTCCAGCGCAGCCATATCAAGAACGCCCAGATCAATCCCCTCGACATGCACTACCTTGCCATGCCTCCTATCTATGGCGTCAAGTGGGCCGACGGCAGCTGGTGTGATGTAAAGAGCGGCGAGAACCCTATTGCGAAGCTCGAGGACGGTGGTTCGTCGGAAACTATCTACCAGCGCGTACAGGGTCGTCTCGGCATTGATATCCGCCCCTTCAAAGGCCTTGTAATATCGGGTGTTGTGGCTCCGCAGTGGAATACAGCCCAGACTAAGAATTTTGTCCGTCAGGTGCCTTATTCGGTTGAGTCAGCCCCCGGTGTTGTTGCCGGCTATCAGGGTGGTTTCGCACAGACTACTCTCCGCGAAGCGCGCAATACCGACTATGAGATTACCACACAGTTCTTTGCCAACTACAACAATACATTTGGCAAACACGATGTATCTGCGATGGTGGGCTACGAAGACTGGTATGGCGACTGGGAAGTAATGGGAGCAGGCCGCGACGCATACGAACTGCACGATTATCCATACCTTGATCTCGGATCGCAGGAATTCCGCTCCAACTACGGCAGCAAGACAAACGGTGCCTATCACTCAGTCTTCGGCCGTGCCAACTACAACTTCGACCACCGATATCTCGTACAGGTCAACTTCCGTCGCGACGGTTCGAGCCGTTTCTCTAAAAACAACCGCTGGGCCAATTTCCCGTCGGTATCTGTCGGATGGATTCTTTCTCAGGAAAAATTCTGGGAGCAGGCCAATCTCGATTGGTTCAACTATTTCAAGCTCCGCGGATCGTGGGGTCGCTTAGGAAACGAACGCCTCGGCAGTTGGTATCCCTATCAGGCTACTATCGTATATCGCAACGCCATATTCCTGGATAAGAACGGCCAGCCTATATCGTATCAGGTTGCCGGTCAGGAAACTTACGCCGTGCCCGATATCACATGGGAAACAACCGAATCGTGGAATGTCGGCTTCGATGCTTATTTCTTCAACAGCCGTCTGCGCGCGAGCTTCGAATATTACCGCAAGAATACAAAGGACATGCTTCTCGCCCTCGAGATTCCTAAATTTATCGGCTATGCTAATCCGCAGGTCAATGCCGGCCGCATGCACACAAACGGCTGGGATCTCGAATTAGGCTGGATGGACAAGATCGGCCAGGTCAGCTATTCTGTATTTGCCAATGTTTCTGACTTCAAGTCTAAAATGGGCGATCTCAACGGTACCCAGTTCCTCGGCAGCCAGGTTAAGATGGAAGGTTCGGAATTTAACGAATGGTACGGCTATCTGAGCGACGGATTATTCCAGACACAAGAGGAGATCAACAACTCGGCTCTTCTCAACAGCAATACACGCCCCGGCGATATCAAGTATAAGGATATTTCGGGTCCCGACGGAGTACCCGACGGTGTTATCTCGCCTGAGTACGACCGAGTACTTCTCGGCGGTTCGCTGCCTCGCTTTACCTACGGCTTCGGTGGCAGTGTACAGTGGAAGGATTTCGATCTCAACTTTGCTTTCCAGGGTGTAGGCAAATGGAACCGCATGTACCAATACAACCAGTGGGTAGGTTATAGCGAAAACTGGCTCAGCTTCCCGACTCTTCTTGAAGGCAACTACTGGAGCCCCAACAATACGGCCGAACAGAATAACAGTGTATTCTTCCCCCGTCTGACCTCGTCAAATCTCGGCAACAATACAACAACATCGGACTACTGGCTCTACAACGGACATTATCTCCGCCTCAAGAACCTCACATTGGGCTACACACTCCCCAACCGCATTACACGAGTTGCCGGCGTGCAGACTCTGCGAGTTTATATTACCGGTACCGACTTCCTTACTATCGGCAAGCATCCCAAAGGCTGGGACCCCGAGCAGGGTACAGGCAGCTACCCGATCACAAAATCGTTCCTGATCGGCGCCAATGTTAAATTCTAACTACAGACTATCCATGAAATTACTAAAGTATATGTTATTGGCAGCGATGGGAGTATCGTTTGCCTCATGTCACGATCTTGATCTGACTCCGCTTTCGCAGGGTTCATCGGAAAGCTGGTACTCCAATGAAAATGAAATAAGAATGTCGGTCAACAATTTCTATAAGATCGACTTCTGGGGTCAGGACGGCGACGACAACCACGACTGGAGCGACGACGGCATGCGCCGCCAGGAACCTTCGGAGATCGAACGTGGTGTACTCAACGGCCAGAGCGGCATTGTTTCGTCGCTATGGAATACACAGTACAAACTGATCGCCCGTACAAACACAGTGCTTGCCAGTGTTGACCGTGCGCTTGAGAACGGTGCCAACCCGGCCAAGATAGATCAATATGTAGGAGAGACCAAGTTTGCCCGTGCCGTGGCATATTCCAAACTTGTGTTCCGCTTCGGTGATGTGCCTCTGATCCTTACAAACATCGACATCGAGACCGGTCTTAAGATAGGCAGAACACCGAAGGCCGAAGTTATCAAGCAGATATATCAGGATTTCGATGATGCCATCGAGTTGTTGCCTACAACCAATAGCGGCGAACTGCGCGCAACCAAAGGTGCCGCAATGGCATATAAAGCACGAGCAGCCCTTTATTTCGGCGATTTCAGTGTAGCCGCCAAAGCTGCAAAAGACTGTATAGACCTGGGCGTGTATTCTTTGCATCCCGACTTTGCCGAGTTCTTCTATGCAAGTACCAAGCAGTCGGCCGAGCGTATTTTTGCCATACCTCGCTCTATCGAACTTGATCAGTATGTAGGTTCGTATCTTGCACAGAACGTTTTGCCCCGTACCCGTGGCGGCTGGATGGCAAAATCTCCGTCGTGGGCATTGCTTGCAGCATTTACCTGTACCGACGGTCTGCCTGTAGACGAGTCTCCGCTGTTCGACAGTCATAATCCATTTGAAAACCGCGATCCTCGCCTGAGCGAAACTATCATACCTTTCGGCTCGGTATTCCTGGGCGTGGTCTTTGATCCGAACCCGTATACCACTCAGGTAATGAACTACAATACCGGCAGCATGGTGTCGAATACCGACAGCCACGGCGTTGCGGAATATGCGTCGTTCAACAGCCTCGGCTGGAAGAAAGGAGTGGATGAAAGCTGGACACAGAATGGCTACAAGACCGAAAACGATCTGATTCTTATGCGCTATGCCGATGTCCTGCTTATGTATGCAGAGGCAAAAATAGAGCTTAATGAGATCGATCAGAGCGTAGTGGATGCTATGAATCAGGTACGTGCACGTGCTTATGGCGTGGATATGGCTCAAACCGATGCCTATCCTGCATTTACTATCTTGCCCCAGGCCAAGATGCGCACCCAACTGCGCGTGGAGCGCCGTATGGAGCTCGCCAATGAAAACCGCCGTTTCTCCGATATCATGCGCTGGCGCATTGCCGATCAGGTGTATACAGAAGAATATGCACAGCCTCGCGATGTTGCCAAGCAGAAAAAGAATGTTGATGACGGCAACTGGTTCTGGCCCTGCAATCCTGAAATAGATGAAAACGGTATTCCCACATTCAAGCAGATGGCAGCCACAGGTTGTCTTGACCTTATGAGCAATCGTAATTGGGATGACCGTCAGTACCTTTGGCCTATACCTACCAATGAAATTCTCATCAACGAGAACATGAAACAGAATCCCGGTTATTAAATGGATATAATTTGGTAAAGATCCCCCGGTTTTCATGGATGATGAAAACCGGGGAATCATTTCCTTCTAAAAAAGTACATTTACAGATTTCCGTTAATGACCGGGCGGAGGTGTTTTCGAGCTATCGACAAGAGGTTGCGTATTGTTTTTACACTCAGTTGCATGGTCTCTGCTATCTGACTTATGTCTTTGTCGAGTATAAGCAGTTGCATCACTTCTTTCTGCTTAGCAGGCAGACGCCCGATAGCGCGTTGAGTCGCTGCTTCAAATTCTCGATATTCGAGAGTTGAGTTGTTGTAATCTATTGTAGCATAAGGTTTTACCCCCCCCCATTTAAAACGGCGGCAGATATTCTGCTTCTACGCAGGGAATTGAGAGTCTGGCGGTGGGCTATAGTAAACAGCAGAGTGGAGAGCGACATATCCGAATCTATTCTTTCGTGATAGCGCCACAGGTTGACAAAAGTTTCCTGTAAGATGTCCTCTACATCGTCCGGATCCTGTACCATATTACTGACGTGGGCTCTTAGCCGTCGGATATACAACTCGTATATCCGGTTGAAAGCATCGACGGAATTATCGGCCAATGCTCGCATTAGTTCGGCTTCGGATTCGTATGTCATTGTTTTTCGTTATGGTATCGGATTATGGGCATAAAGTTAATGAAAAATTTTCAGATACAAGGTTTTTGTATTTAAATTACGTATATTTGTAAACAAAATAATCTTATGTCAGCATTACGTTTTATATCTTTAATATTAATATTGGCAGGCGCTTTTGTTTCGGCGCGTGCGGACAGAATTTTGCTCGAGACCGAAAATTTTGCCGATAAGGGAGGTTGGGTTACCGATCAGCAGTTTATGGAGAAAATGGGTTCGCCTTACCTGCTTGCCCACGGCCTTGGCTCCCCTGTGGATGATGCGGAGACTGTAGTTGATTTTGGCCATAAAGGCAAATATAAGGTATATGTTCGTACTTTCAATTGGACTTCGCCGTGGAGCGACAAGAAGGGCCCGGGTCGTTTCCGTCTGCTCGTCAACGGCAAGAATGTGGGTAATGATCTCGGATGCGTTGGCGACAAATGGATGTGGCAGTATGCCGGCGAGGTCAATATCCCTGAGTCGAAGAAGCGTGCCACAGTGACACTCCACGACCTTACGGGTTTCGACGGGCGTTGCGATGCGATATATTTTACCGACGAAGGCGATGTGCCGCCGGAAGCTCTTGATGAACTTGCACTGTTCAGAGAGGAAGTGGATCCGCATCCTGTCCGTAAGATCGGAGAGAAATATGATCTTGTAGTGGTAGGCGGTGGTGTAGCCGGCATAAGCGCAGCTGTGTCGGCAGCCCGTCTGGGTCAAAAGGTGGCGCTTGTAAATGATCGTCCCGTGCTTGGCGGCAACAACAGTTCTGAGATCCGTGTCCATCTTGGCGGACGAATTGAAGCCGGGCCGTACAAGCGCCTCGGCGATCTTCAGAAAGAATTCGGCCCTTTGCGTGAAGGCAATGCTCAACCGGCCGACTATTATGAGGACAGCAAGAAGCAGAAATTTGTCGATGCGGAAAAGAATATCACATTGTATCCATCATATAGAGTAGTGGCTGCCGATACGGATAATGGCAAAATAACGTCGGTAACAGCGCAGAATATCAATAGCGGCGAACGCATAAGTCTGTCGGCACCTCTCTTTGCCGATTGTACCGGCGATGGCAGTGTCGGTGCGCTTGCCGGTGCCGACTGGCGCATGGGCCGCGAGGCTCGCAGCGAATATGGCGAACCCTCGGCTCCTGAAGTTGCCGACAGCCTGACACTCGGAGCTTCCGTGCAGTGGTATTCGGTAAAAAATGACAAAGCAGTAAAGTTCCCCGAGTTTGACTATGATCTCAATTTTACGGAAGAGACTGTAGAGCCTGTAACAATGGGCGAATGGACGTGGGAAACCGGTATGAATGTAAATCAGGTAGAGAATTTCGAGCGTATACGCGACTATGGCCTGATGGTGGTATATTCCAATTGGTCGTTTCTTAAAAACCGATATAGCAAACGAGCCGATTACGCCGACCGAAAACTCGATTGGGTGGCTTATGTTTCGGGTAAGCGTGAATCGCGCCGTTTGCTTGGCGACTATGTGCTCAAAGAGGATGATCTCGTGAAGCATGTGGCGCACGAGGACGGCACCGGTGCTACGACATGGTCGATTGACCTCCATTATCCCGATTCGATCAATTCGGCACACTTCCCCGACGAAGAGTTCAAATCGATAGCTATACATAAGGTAATACATCCCTATCCCGTGCCTTTCCGTTGTCTTTATTCGCGCAATATCGACAATCTTTTAATGGCCGGCCGCGATATAAGCGTTACACATATTGCACTGGGTACTACCCGAGTGATGCGAACCACCGGTATATTGGGCGAGGTAGTGGGTATGGCTGCCAAGATATGCAATGACCACGGCATAATGCCGCGCCAGCTATATCAGCGCCATCTACCCGAGCTGAAAACACTCATGGCAAAGGGTGTGGGTTCGGCCTCGCTACCAAATAATCAGCAGTACAATCAAGGCTCGACCCTCGGCGATCTATATAAATGATATTAAGCTGCTAAACATCAATAGATCCGACTTGCTCCGAGTCGGGTCTTTATTATTTAGACAGGAAAACGCCGTCGAATTTTATTCGTCCGTCGGCGACCATATTGCGTATGTGCTCGGCGGCGTCGGCCGAGTACATGGGTATGACAGCATCGATATCGGCCAATGCTATTTGCCCTTGAGGGGCTTTGGCTATCACGTCGAGGAGCCAGGACTCGAACGCTGCTGTATCGAATTTTGCTTTTGGTCGTTTGCCGCGGCACACATCGCATTTGCCGCAACTGTAGTCGTCGGGTATATCTTCGCCGAAGTAGCGCAGCATAGTGGCCACGCGGCAATGAGCGTCGTCGTAGGCGAACTGCTTCATGGCTGCTGTGCGTTCTTCCATCTTCGCGCGCCGGTCTTCGTAGATCTCACAAGGGATTATAAGTTTTTCGGACGGCACACGGTTGGCTGTGAAATAGATATATGGTGTGGACGTGCGAGGCACGTAGTATATCACATGCTGTCGGCGCAAGTCTACAAGTGTTTTGTATATATCGTCGGGCTTGCAACCGAGGGCATGAGCCATGCACACTTCGTCGATGAACACATAGTCGGCGAACAAGCCGGGATAGTTGCGCAGCATGTAGTGCATGGCCTCTTCCTGTCGTGGCTCGAAATCGATGTCGTAGAGTTCGTTGCGCTGCACACGGATCATTACTCGCGACCGTGTTTCGAGTTCTTCGATAAAATTGAAGTACTCGGCGCGGTCGAGAAATCCGATAGAGCTCATAACCTGACGCGGCTGCATGGAGTAGCGAGTGCACATAGTGGCCGGGTTGAACTCGAAAAGAGCACCGAAGCCTTCGCCCATAGGCAAGGCGAGGAAGCGGCATATCTCGTCGTAGACGTGGCGGATAGAGTCTTTGGAGGGGAAGGCTTCGGTAACACGCCTTGCGAGAGTGGCTTTGTCGCGCTCGTCGGCAAGGAGAACGGCTACCGACGGCTTACCGTCGCGCCCGGCACGGCCTGCCTCCTGATAATATTCTTCGAGGGTCGAAGGCAGATCGTAGTGCACGACCAGGCGCACGTCGGGCTTGTCGATACCCATGCCGAACGCCGTTGTGGCCACCATGATGCGAGTTGTTCCGTCCTGCCACTGATCCTGTCGTGTCGCTTTGGTGTCGATGTCGAGCCCTGCATGGTAGGCAGCGGCACTGATGCCTGCTTTTACGAGCGAGTCGGCTATCTCTACTGTGCGTCGGCGCGAACGGACGTAGATTATGCCCGATCCTTCGACAGAGCCAAGTATCTGGAGGAGTTTTATAAATTTGCGGTCGGAGTGGCGGATGAGGAAAGATATGTTGTCGCGCGTGAAGCTGAGCGAGAATTGCTGCGGATCACGCATTTCGAGCTGAGTTGATATATCGGCGACTACTTCGGGCGTTGCCGAGGCTGTCAGCGCCAGTACGGGGGCGTTGGGTATTCGCTCGCGCAGATCGCGGATGTGAAGATACGACGGGCGGAAGTCGTAGCCCCACTGCGATATGCAGTGAGCTTCATCAACAACGATAAGGCTGATCTGCCAGCGCGCGAGCTGACTTATGAATGACTCGCGGCCGAGGCGTTCGGGCGCGACGTAGAGCAGCTTGACGCGGCCTTGGAGGCATCGCTCGTATGCGTAGTCGGTCTGATGCTTGGTCATGCCCATGTAGATGCATGCTGCAGGGATGTTGCGCCGTTTCAGGTTGTCGACCTGGTCTTTCATCAGCGATACGAGGGGCGTTACCACTATCGTGATGCCCGGGAGCAGCATTGCCGGCACCTGGAATGTAATCGATTTTCCGCCGCCCGTGGGCAGAAGGCCTATCGTGTCGCGCCCGGATAGGACGGATGCGACAATCTCGGCCTGCATGGGCCTGAAACTGTCGTAGCCCCAGTATTTTTTGAGTATATCCGATGGCGAGGCGGAGTCGGAACCGCTCTCGTACTCGTCGTCATCATAAACACTGAAGTCGTAGTATCCGTAGGGGATGTCGTCGTTCATAATCCGTCGCTCAGTCGAATCTGTTTGACTAAGAGCTGCAAGGGCGACGAGGCGTTCTGGTGCTTGTTTTCCTCGATTGTGTAGCAGATGTTGAACGGAGCGCCGGCATGTATATGCTCGAAGTAGGATGCCATGTTGAAGGCAATGCCGTTGATGACTCGCCCTGAGGTGTCGTCGACGAGCTCGAGCTTGATGTGCTCGAGGTTGCGGCCTACGAGTTTGCTTGTGCCGAAGTCCTTGACACGACGAGTGCAGAAGGTGGGTTTGCGGTTGCCGGGCCCGAAGGGATTGAAAAGACGTAGAATAGATACGAACTCGGGGGTAATGTCGGCAAAGGACAGGAAGGCGTCAATGTCGATCTGCGGAGTCATTTGCTCGGGCAGAATGTTTGCAGCGACATATTCTTCGAAACGGCGGGTGAACTCGGGTATGTTTTCTTCTCTCAGCGAGAGGCCCACGGCGTAGGTGTGGCCGCCGAAGTTCTCGAGCAGGTCGCGTGTCGACTCCACGGCTTTGTATATGTCGAAGCCCTGCACCGAGCGCGACGAGCCGGTAGCGAGGCCGTTAGTCAGCGTGAGCACTACCGAGGGTTTATAGTAAAGCTCGGTCAGGCGCGAGGCCACGATGCCGATGATGCCCTTGTGCCAGTCTTTGTTGTAGATGACAATCGATTTTTTGGGCGAGTGCATCTCGCCGCGTGCCTCGAGGATGGCGTTGGCTTCTTCGGTGATGCGTTTGTCGAGTTCCTTGCGGTCTTTGTTGTATTGGTCGATCTCCAGGCTCGGCGAGCTGCTTCCTTTGAGTCGCGCGCCACGAGCAGTTCTACGGCCTCGCGTCCGCTCTGCATGCGTCCGGATGCGTTGATGCGCGGGCCTATCTTGAAGACGACGTCGCTGATGGTAATTTCCTTGCCGCCGAGGCCGCAGGTGCGTATGATGGCTCGCAGGCCCATGTTGGGGTTGCTGTTGAGGCGCTTCAGGCCTGTGTAGGCCAGCACGCGGTTTTCGTCGACCATGGGCACGATGTCGGCGGCGATGCTCACGGCCACAAGGTCGAGCATGCTCTCGAGCTCGGCGGTGGCGATACCGTTGCTGATGGAGAATGCCTGCATGAATTTGTAGCCGACGCCGCAGCCCGACAGGTGCGGGCAGGGATAGGTGGAGCCTTCGAGCTTGGGATTGAGTATGGCCACAGCCGGCGGCAGCTCGTCGTCGGGCACGTGGTGGTCGCAGATTATAAAGTCGATGCCGCGCTCGGCGGCGTATTTTATTTCGTCGATGGCTTTGATGCCGCAGTCGAGTATGATAACGAGCTTCACACCCTGCTCGGCGAGCATGTCGATGCTCTGGCGCGATATGCCGTAGCCGTCGTCGTAGCGGGTGGGGATGTAGAAGTCGAGCTCCGAGTAGAAGTTCTGCAGATAGCGGTAGACGAGCGCGACGGCCGTGGTGCCGTCCACGTCGTAGTCGCCGTAGACCATAATTTTTTCTTTCGATCCCATCGCTCGGTTTAGTCGTTCAACGGCAACATCCATCTGAGGCATCAGGAAGGGGTCGTGAAGGTCGCGCAGTGAGGGATGAAAAAATTTCTCGGCGGCATCGATGGTGGTAATACCACGTTGAACCAACAGGTCGGCAACAGGTGTGCAATTGGAATAACGCCGTGCCAGCTCGGCTCCAAGGCGCTGCTCTTCGCTTGATAGCGAGGGGTAATTCCATTTTCTTGTCATCTGATAGTCTCCTTTTGCTGTTTGATTGCAAAATTACAAAAAAATTCGTAACTTTGGAGTCAATAAACCTAACATTTATCTTAATTCCATGAAAAGAAAGTTATTAAGTCTTGCAGCCTTGTTTTTTGCTGTCGGCGTCGGTTTTTCGCAGACGGTGACAGAGACACGACAGGCCAAATTTATTGTCGGCGACAATCCCGAATATAAATCGGCTACTCTCGACGATTCGTCGTGGCGTGATATAGATATCACACGCAACTGGGACAAGCAGGGCGTTGATCCGGAGACCCATGATGCATGGTACCGCATTCATTTCAACCCCGGTAAAAAAGACGCTTCGAAAGATTATCTGATCTTTGACCTCGGTACTATCGATGATGTTGACGAAACATATCTCAACGGCGAGAAGATCGGTAAAACCGGCACGTTCCCTACTGATAAAGAGGGCTATGTAACTCAGTGGAATGTACCTCGCAAATATTTCGTTCCGGTCAACAGCAAGGCTATCCGCTGGGGCAAGGACAATGTTATCGCTATCCGTTGCTATAATGGCGGTGTGCCGGGCGGTATGTTCGGTCAGGGCGCATCTGTGCGTTATTCCAACATCGCCGATGTTGTGTCGCTGACATGCAAGAGCGCTACAGTTGACGGTCAGCCCGGAACTGAAGTGGAAATTAGCGGCAAGATGCCTGCGAATGTTTCGGGCAAGCTGCTTCTCGAGCTTGTCGATCTTGACGGTAATAAAGTGCTTGAGTCGAAGGAATACAAGGTCAATCTGCGTCAGAACAAACCTCAGACATTCGATATGGCAGTAGGAGACAAAGAGAATACAGTACTGAAGGCTACTTTTACCGATAAAAGAACCGGTCAGGTGGCCAATGCTATCTACGAGCCCAAGTATATCCTTACCCCTGCCGCTCCCGAGACTCCGCGTTTCAACACAGCGCCTGTATATGGCGTGCGTCCCGGTTCGCCTGTTCATTATCGTTTCGGCGTTTCCGGTCTGAAACCTATAACATTCTCGAGCGCCGACCTCCCTGCCGGTTTGCAGCTTAATCCTGAAAACGGTGCTCTGTCGGGCAAGATCAGTGTCGATGGTGAGTATACATTTACCGTTAAGGCCAAGAATGCCAAAGGCGAGGCTTCGCAGGAATTCACACTCTTCGTTGGCGATGACAAGATGGCTCTTACTCCTCCGATGGGCTGGAACTCGTGGAACTGCTGGGGCCTTTCGGTTACTCAGGATAAGGTAATATCGAGCGCACAGGCTCTTATCGATAAGGGCCTTGCCGACTATGGCTATGCGTATGTAAACATCGATGATGCTTGGGAAGCTCCCGAGCGTACTCCCGAAGGAAAGATCGTGGTAAACGAAAAATTCCCCGACATGAAGGCTCTCGGCGACTGGCTGCACAGCAATGGCCTCAAGTTCGGTATCTATTCGTCGCCCGGCGATCTTACTTGCGGCGGCTATCTCGGTTCGCTTGATCACGAACAGCAGGATGCCGAAAGCTATAACGACTGGGGTATCGACTACCTCAAATATGACTGGTGCGGCTATAACAACAAGCATGTCAAAGAGCGCGATAGAGCTACTCTCGCATCGTATATCCGTCCCTACATGCTTATGGAAAAATATCTCCGTGAGCAGCCTCGCGATATTTTCTATAGCCTGTGTCAGTATGGCTGGCAGGACGTTTGGAAATGGGGTAACACTGTAGATGCCAACTCTTGGCGTACGACCGGCGATATCGTAGATACATGGGATTCGGTTCTCGAAATCGGTTTTAAGAGCCAGAAAGGTCTTGCTCCCTATGCCGGCCCCGGCGGTTGGAACGACCCCGATATGCTTGTAGTAGGCAAAGTGGGCTGGAGCAACAATCTTCGCGACTCGCGCCTTACTGCCAACGAACAGTATTCGCATATCTCGCTCTGGGCTCTCCTTGCCTCGAATATGCTTATCGGCTGCGATATGTCGCAACTCGATGATTTTACTATCAATCTTCTTTGTAACAACGAAGTCAATGCCATCAACCAGGATATTCTCGGCAAACAGGCTGACCTTGTGACAGAGGACGGCAATATACAGGTATGGGCCCGTCCGCTCAACGACGGCACAATGGCTGTGGGTCTCTTCAATCTTGGCGAAGAAGGCGCGAATGTCAACCTCGGCAAATATTACTCGGCTCTTGGTGTCAAGGGTGCTGACTCGCTGCGCGATGTATGGCGTCAGACCGATCTCAACACAAGCAAGCCCGAGTGGTTTATCCCCCGTCACGGTGTGCGCCTGATCAAACTGTCTCCCCGTAAATAATCATCCTTTCTAAATAAACCAATCGACTGCAGGTTCCGACCTCGCAGGCGATTGCTGTTTATAGCTAAAATAATTATGAAGCTGAAAGACAGATATATGTACGCTTAAATGGCCCTGCCTATCGAAGTCGAATCTTCTGATCGAGTTCAGTTTGCAACACTTGTAAAATGCTTATAAGTTCACTTGGAAAACAGTCTGAATATGGATCTTCGTTTGCACCAACGGCGGATATATGTGTAGCTATCGCTAAACATTCCGCTTTGAAACATGCAGCGGTGTTTGTTCTGGCGCGCTTCTCTGATTATCGCCAGAGCATAATCTTTTTTATCATTATGAATGAGAGCCATAAGAAACAGAAGTCGGTCGGGGTCGTGATCCATCTTTGATTCGTCGGGATAAAAGATGTCGGCATCAGGGTTATCCGCTATAAACTTTGTTATTTCGGCGGTTGCATCATTAAATACTTTTGTTCTTATTCTCAGCTATGTACGAGTACCTTATTCTCAGAATCCTTTGATTTTATTGCCATTTCGGGTATTTTCTATGCGCTGACCCGTTCTTGTTCGCTCATGTTGTCCCGTTTTTGTTCCGGTAGAAAATAAAATCGTCTGCAAGTGGATTACTTACAGACTGATAACCCTCAAAGGGTCGGGGTGAGAAGACTCGAACTTCCGACCTCCACGTCCCGAACGTGGCGCGCTGCCAACTGTGCTACACCCCGATTGGCTAAGCGACTGCAAAGTTAGCATTATTTTTGGTTTGGCAAAATTTTTTTGCCATTTTAGCCTCTAAAATCTTAGCAGTCGCCTGGAGGTGTTTTATTTAAGCTGTTTGAGCACGTCTTTGAGTACTACTTCCATCACATCATAACCGTCGCCGTTGGGGTGTACGCCCGGGTTATCGCTTGCAAATCCGGGGCTCATGGCTGTGTGGTCGCTATTTACCAGGGGGGTAAAGTAGTCGACGAAGTATATGCCGTTTTCAACCGCATATTCTTTAATGCGTCCGTTGAGGCTCTGTATCTGCTCCATGGCGTTTGTAACCTCGGGGCGCCAGCCGAATCCACCGGCAGGGAGTACGGTTGAAAGAACGGGTGTAATGCCGTTGGCCTTTGCGATCTGAGCCATTGTGATGATATTATCCAGTGTGCGGTTTTCGTCGTATGCGCCTGAGTTGAGGGCGATATCATTTGTACCGGCGTTAATAACTACGATTTTGGGCTTGAGATCGACCACGTCGCTGCGGAAGCGAAGCAGCATCTGATATGAAGTCTGACCCGATATACCGCGGCCGACGATGCCTGTTTCGGGTGTAAACATCTGTGGGCGCTGGGCCGGCCAGCCTTCGGTAATCGAATTACCCATGAGTACGACTTCGGGATAGGCCTTGTTGGCTATGATCTCTTCGTTCTGTGCTGCATATCGTCCGAAGTTGGCCCAGTTGATAGCTTCCTGAGCGTTGAGTGCTACTGTTGCGGTAAACAGCAGAAGTATTGTTGCTAACTTTTTCATTTTTATAGGTTTATTGTCATGTAATCGATAACGGGTGCTTTCGTGTTGCTTGCGAGGCGTATTTTGTTAAGGCCTTTTTTGAGGTGGAGACGGGCAGTGACTGTTGTCGGCTCGCTCTTTTCTTCAAATTTGAAACGGGTGTAAGGATCATCGTTTGCTGATACCTGAATCTGGCACTGGCCTTCAGGTATTACGGCTACAGTCACATCGTAGTCGCCTTCGGCCGGTACTACTACTTTGTTCCATACGAGATCGTTTGCCGGACGATTACCGAGGTTGGCAACAACGGCACCGCCCGATGTTCCTTCCTGACGACGAACATAAGCCGAACCGACAGACTCGGGATGGTAGAGCTCCTGGTATTCGTGCAGGTAAGCGTTTTCGGCTTCGAATTTAGTCTGGGGCAGACGCTGCTCGGCGTTGAGTGTGTATACGCGTGTGCCATGAGCCGGTACTTTTGTCTTGAATGATCCTTTGTGCTTGCCGATCGCTTTCTGTGCTGTTGCATCGCGCATATCTACGTTTCCGCCCAATTGGATGTCGGCAAAATCGATACTCATTTCCACTTCGCTGTCGGTGGGGTTGTAGAAGGCCATAGCGCGCTGAGTGCCGAGATCTTCGATAATATCTTTGACAAATACATAAGTGTTGCCGTCGGTTTTGGCTACGTAGGCCTGCAGGCCGAGGGGATCCTGATTGATGGCAATCAGCTCTTCGTTTTTGAGCAGGGCGAGAGATTTATCGTTGAGAGTGCTCATGTCGCATCCGATCATAAGAGGTGATGCCATGATACACCATATTGCAAAGTGTGTCTGATCTTCCTCGTCAGTCATGCCGCGGCCAACCTCGAGCATGTCCATGTCGTTGTAGTGACCGTCGCCGGCATAGGGCGCGAGGTAGAGGCTCTCATCAATGATACCTTTTACCGATCCCCAGGCGGCATAAATGTCGCCCGTCACACGCCACGACACTGCAATGTCTTTGGCCCAAGTACCGGGGAAAGCCCAACGACAGATGTTGAGGCGTACATCAGGACGTTTGGTTGCATTGATAGCATTGCGGATCGCTGTGTAGCGGTCGCGAGGCTCGTAGTTGAGGTTGCCGTCGATATTGCCGTCGGCTCCGCAGTAGTCCACTTTGATGAAGTCGAAGTCGCAGTCGTTGAAGAACAGATCGCAGTCTTCGAGTTCGTGACCGAAGAGGCCTACGTCTTTGGCGATAGTATCGCCGCTCCAAATCGAGCCGCATGTCTTGTGTCCGGCGTCGCTGTAGATGCCGGCTTTAAGGCCGAGGTCGTGGATATGGTCGGCTACAGGCTTCAGGCCGTTGGGAAAGCGGACCGGATGAATGAGCAGATGACCGGCTTTGTCGCGACCGCCGAAGTAACCGTCGTCGATGTTGATATATTTATATCCGACTTTATCGAGACCTTTTTCGACAAGAGCGTCGGCCTGACGCATGATTATCGAATCGGAGATATTGATTGCAAATGTATTCCATGAGCTCCAGCCCATTGTCGGTTTTTCGATTGCGGTAGCTGCCGATGCGGTTGACATGACAACAGCAGCCGAAAGTATCAGATTCTTTAAGGTTTGGGACATTTTGTAAATAATAAATAGTGTATGCACAAAATTAGATAAATTTATTCTATGTCGCAACTTTTTAGTTAATTTTGTAATATGAAGAAGATAGGTATTCTTAGCGATACACACGGCAAGTGGGACGACCGCTATGCCGCGTATTTCAGCGATTGCGACGAGGTGTGGCATGCCGGCGATGTCGGCGACTACGACATAATAGAGCGCTTGGGCGAAGTGGTGCCGGTGGTGCGTGCCGTGTGCGGAAATGTAGATACCGGCATGGTACGTCGCCGTTGCAATGAGCTTGAAATCTTTATGATTGAAGGTGTCAAGGTGTTGCTCACACATATAGGCGGCTATCCCGGGCGCTGGTCGCCGGGGATGAAAAAGCTGCTGCGTGAAGAAGGTATAAGGCTTATGGTCGACGGTCATTCGCACATACTCAAAGTGATGTACGATAAAGAGCTTGGCCTCTTGCATGTCAATCCCGGAGCTGCCGGCACATCAGGCTGGCAGAAGGTTCGCTCCCTTGTGACAATGGTAATCGACGGCACCGACATGCGCGATTGTGAAGTGATAGAACTTGCGCCGAAAAGCCTTTGAAAGATTAAGGAAATTTCGTAATTTTGTGATGTAATCTCAATTCGATACAAAAATCCTTGAAATGATACAGATACGACTTGCTCCGAGCGAGCGATATTCTATAAGTGAAATGGGTCAGATGGCAGTCGAAGGTGGCTGTGGCTGGCTTGTGATAGCGATGCCTGGTGCCGAACCGGGCGATTGGCGCGATGTGGCGGCAGAGCTTGTGCCTCTGTGTCGCGATGCCGGCGTGATGCTGAGTATCGAGGACGATACAGACGCAGTTCGCGAACTTGGAGCACACGGTGTTTATTTGAATCTTGGGGCAAATCCGGCAAAGGTGCGCGAAGATCTTGGCGCAGAAGCTATAGTCGGAGCGCAGATAGGCTCGGCGGATTCGGCGGTAGCGCTTGCCAAAGCCGATATCGATTATCTCACGCTTGCCCCCGGCGCAGACTATTCGCTTATAAGCCAGGCAAGGACGGGTGGGGCAGAGATCCCCTTCGTAGCTGTTGTCGAGGCTCGTGATTTAGTCGAGAATTATAAGAACTATATTGTATCCGGTTTCGACGGTTTCTATGTAACCGGCGGTATCTTTGAAACCGAAGATCCTGTAGCGACAGTAGAAAAACTGCTCGAACTCACAAAATAGCGATGAGTAAGGAACTGTCGAAAACATTATGGCGCACGGTATTGCCGATCGTGCTGAGTGTAGGTGTCGCGGTGTGGCTTTTTCGCCGCGATATCGACTCTGAAACACTGCGCTCTATTGTATTCGACAGTCACACGATCATAGGTCTTTGTTTGGCATTGCTCTTTGTCGTCGGTCGTGATTTTGGCCTTGCATGGCGATTTCATACCATAGCAGCCGGCGACCTTACATGGAAACGAGCCTGGCGCACAGATATAATGTGCGCGTTTACTTCGGCGATCACGCCCTCGGTAGTCGGTGGCAGTGCGTTGGCTATCTTTTATCTTAATCGCGAAGGTATAAAGCTCGGTCGTGCTACGGCTTTGACGCTTACTACCTTGTTCCTCGACGAACTGTTCTTTATAGTATTCTGTCCTATAATCCTTCTTATCCTGCCGTGGAACGATCTGTTCGGTTTGCCGGGGCTTGAAAACGGTGGCTCCGAGCTCTTCCTCGGAGGTGTCAAACTGGTATTCTGGCTTGTATATGCCGGTATCTGTATATGGACAGCTATTCTTTATTTTGCGATAATAGGAAAACCGGAAGCCTCGCAGCGAGTCCTCAAACATATCGCATCGTGGCGCTGGCTGCGCAGGTGGCACGAACATATCGAGTCGATGGCCGATAATATGGTAGCCACCTCATCGTGGGTCAAAGGTCGCTCGTGGCGCTGGTGGGCACAGGTGTTTGGTGGCACAGTGCTTAGCTGGTTCTCTCGCTATTTCGTTGTCAACGCTCTTTTCTGGGCATTCGTGCCTACCGTCTCGGGACTGCTTGTCTTTGGCCGGCAGTTTGTGGTCTGGGTGGTACTTATGGTCAGCCCAACTCCCGGAGGCAGCGGTATAAGTGAATGGCTGTTTGCAAATTATTACGGCGACCTTATCGGAGATCTTGGCGTCGCAGCGGTGCTGGCTCTGGTTTGGCGTTTGTTCAGTTACTATATTTATCTTATCGCCGGAGTGGCATTGCTGCCCGGTTATTTTGGAAAGAAAGCACAAAACAATTATTAGCCATGAAGCATATCCTTGCAATCCTTATCGCGTTTATTTCGCTGAGTGTATATTCACAGCGTGTATATGTAATACCTATCGAAACCGAGATCGACCAAAGCGCATTTCATCACTTCCGTCAGGGTGAGCGCAAGGCTATAGAAAGTGGTGCCGACATGCTGTTGCTCAAGCTCAACACCTACGGCGGCGCCCTTGATGCCGCCGACTCTATCCGCACGTCGCTGTTGCGCTGTTCTCTGCCTACGGTGGCTTTTGTCGATGTCAATGCAGCGTCGGCCGGTGCGCTGATAGCGCTCGCCTGCGACAGCGTGTATATGGCGCCGGCTGCAAGCATGGGATCAGCTACGGTGGTCAACGGAGCTGGGGAACCGATGCCCGAGAAGTATCAGTCGTATATGAGTACCATCATGCGTGCGACCGCCGAACATCATGGTCGTAAGGCCGATGGCGATAGTTCGATATGGCGTCGTGATCCTGAAATTGCCGCCTCTATGGTCAATCCGGAAGTTTCGGTGTCGCTCACGGCATTGCAGGCTGTAGAATGTGGCTATGCCGATGGTATAGCCTCCAATATCAACGAAGTGCTTGCCGACACAGGCATGGCCGGCGCTGAGATAAGTTACTATCAGAGCACTCTCGTTGATGATATAATGGGCTTCCTCGCCAATGCCGGCGTAAGGGCATTCCTGGTAATGCTCATACTTGGTGGTATATATATGGAGATGCATACTCCCGGCCTCGGTTTTGCCGCCGCCGTTGCGAGTGTGGCTACCGTGTTGTACTTCTTGCCAATGTTTGTCGGCGGCAATATGCCGGCGTGGGTTTTGCTGTGCTTTATAATGGGCGTAGTGCTTATAGCCCTGGAGATATTTGTGATACCCGGATTCGGAGTCACGGGTACGGCAGGTATCATCGCTATTGTGGCGGCGCTTGTGGGCGGTATGCTGAGCAATGATTCTGTTACCGGTTTTGATTTTACCTCACTTTGCCGTTCGCTCGTGATTGTTGGCATCGGCGGACTGTTGGCCTTGGGCGCGGTAATTTATCTCACGTCGTCGCACGGGCCTAAAGTATTCCGCAAACATGCGGAGCTGATGACCGAGCTGAAAGTGTCCGATGGTTTTGTAGGCGTAGATATGTCGCCTGCGCAGTATATCGGACATGAGGGTAAGGCAGTTACCGACATGCGCCCGGCCGGCAAAATAGAGATCGACGGCGAGGTGTTCGATGCCGTGTCGACAGGCCCGTTTATTGCCGCTCACAAAACCGTGAAAGTGGCAAAATACGAGAACGCACAACTCTACGTATCAGAAGTTTAAATTTATATCTATGAACAGACTATTGACTTTTCTCCTGTCGGTTGTAGTCGCAATTTCGGTATCGGCACAGGCTTATTACCAGGATGCGACAAACCGCGATATGCTACGCACTGCAGATAAACCGTCGTCGGCGACTCGCAAGGAATTTGTTCTGCCGGCTTTAGTCGGTGGCTTTGTTCCCGTCAAGGCCGATCTTCATACCCACACAATCTATTCCGATGGAGATGTGTCGCCGTCCGGCCGTGTCCGTGAGGCCTGGCTTGACGGGCTTGACGCGATAGCGATTACTGATCATGTGGAGTATCATCCGAACGACGGCACGATGACCGAATATCTCGGCGGCATGTTACCCGAAGGAGCAGCCCGTTATTGCGCCGATAAAAAGAAGGAAGGACGGCCGCTTCAGGATCTTAATGTGTCGGTAAATCTGGCAAATAAGGCAGCAGAGGCGTATGGTATTACTGTAATACCCGGAACCGAAGTGACTCGGGAGCCTGTCGGTATAGGCCATTATAATGCATTGTTTACGACCGACAATAATAAGATTTATGACCCGGATCCTTTGCAATCACTGCGCAATGCCAAGGCTCAGGGTGCGTTGGTAATGCACAACCATCCGGGATGGCGTCGCAAATCTCTCGATCATCCCGATTTCGAGTTAAAGGCATATAGTGAAAAACTTATCGATGGCATCGAGACCAACAATGGCAGCGAATTCTATCCGCTTGCAGTTGAACGCGCCCGTGAACATGGTCTTTTTGTAGCATCGTCTACCGACATACACGCTACTTCATTCGAAGTTTATCAGGGTCGCGACGGACGTCGGAATATGACCATAATATTTGCCCGTGATAATTCTCTCGAGGCTCTTAAAGAAGCTCTTGAAAATGATAGAACAGTAGGATATGCCTATGGCGGAACGCTTACCGGTCAGGAAGATCTGTTGCGTCAGTTATTCGACAGCTCTATAAAGGTTGTACCCATCGCCGGCAACAAGGTAATGCTGGTCAATAACACGTCATTGCGGTTTGTATTGCGCAGTGGCAGCCATAATCCGAGAGTTTTGCCCGAGATGAGTTCGATTATAGTCGGTCTCGGCAAGGACGGTGTAGCTCGTTTTACGGTAGAAAATATGTGGACGGGTGCGAACACCCATCCTAAGGTAGAGATTAGCCGGCCTTGACGATCAGAAGTTTAATTCGATGCGGCGCCAGAGCGGATCGGGAATCATCCGCCACAGAGCGGTAACGACAGTCCAGCGCGAATCGATAACCGCAACGCGGCGGTGGCGTACGATCGCACGCTCTATGCGTGGCGCAACATAGTCGATGCTCATGAGCATGGGGTAGTTTTTGTCGCCTGAGAGTAGGGGAGTATCAACGAATCCCGGGCGAATATCTGTAACCGATACATTTACATGCTGTTGGTGTGCGAGCTGGTCGATAGCCTGCAGATAGGCCCACTGATAGCGCTTGGATGCGCTGTAGGTGGCCGAAATGCCTATACCTTTCACTCCGGCGACTGATGTGATAGCCGCAATGTGTCCGCGATGCAGGTTGGCCGTGTTCTTGTAGTATTTATAGGCTGCGTTGATGATACGGGTAAAACCGATAACGTTGACATCAAGTGTCTGGCGATCGTGGGTTTCGTCGAGTTCGGGATTGTTCCATCCACAGCCTGCGGCATAGAGCAGATAGTCCATGCCGTCGATCAGCTCGATCAGCTTATAGAAGCGATCTACAGCATCGGGAGCGGCGACATCTATCGTCATGTACTCGATGCGGTCGGGGTATTGATCTTTTATTGCTTTGAGTCTGTCCTCACGGCGTGCGGCGATGCCCACACGCCATCCCAGGCGAGCGAAGTCGGTAGCTATGCGCATGCCCATGCCCGACGATGCGCCTATGATTATAATCTTTTTCATTGGTCGGATGTTGAGTTTTCAGTAGCCGGCAATTCAATGCCGTTGTCTACATTAACAACATCTTTTGCCTTGGGCTTGTTCAGATGCTCGAGCGGCAAGGTGTAGACTATCGAGAAAGATCCGCCAATAGAGTTGCGAGTGCCATAGCCGGGTATATACCACGGTTTACCGTAATTAGCCTTGCTTTCGTGGAGTATACTTTTATAGCGGAACGTCCAACCGGCGGATATCGGCCCCCAGATCTTGACGCGGAGGCCTAAATTGAGTTCGAGCCATCCGGCAGTAACGTTTTGCGACGGAACATCGAATTTTGCGGTCTCGTCCCAATACGGCGAGTTGACCGTAACATCGGTCAGCGAGAAACTGAACGGAGAAAAGCCATATCGCACACCGGCAAACAGTGAGTAACTCGGGTCGGAGTTGTAGAAGAAATTATAATTGGCTCCGAGTTTGAAATAAACGCTTGTGGGCGATTTATATGTGAAATTCATCCCGGCCGGTGTGTGTTTGGCGTTGCCGAGGCCGATTTCGAAGATTGGTTTATAGCGGTTGTGAAGCGATAGCTCCACCCATGCGTCGGCAAGTCCGTAGTGCTGTCCGAAGGCTCTCATCATCGGATCCCAGATGTTGACGCCCACACTGAGCGACTGGAATAAAGGGTATTCCATTTTGGGTACGCGCGATATCACGGTAGAATCGATCCACTCGTCGCCGGTAATGGTGTCGACATACACAGTAAAGCCGTTGTCGTTGACATATTTCATGCCGGCAGCCGCACGCTTTTTGGCATTGATGCGCGAGGTGTCGTTCGCAGTCTCGTTGATCGACTGCGTTTGAGCGGCCTGAGTCTGCACCGGGCTGATACGCCTGCGCTCACGTCCCGAAGCCGTGATAAGCGCTATCATTGCCAACAGGCATAATATGAATAGTTTAGCTTTGTTCATCGGGAGTGTCAGGGATTTCCGGGGTGTCGGGAGCTACGGGTTCGTCGGGAGTTTCCGTTGAGTCGTTGACTTCGGCGGTGCGGAAATATATTTTTATTCTTACTTTCTCTACATTAGTGATAAGCGAATCGGTAACGACCAGCGAATCAATAAGATTGTGGGTGGTTGAGTAGTCAGTAATTCTGTAGAAATACATTGCGCCACAGTCCTCCGACACAAAGTAGGGCTCGGAATTGTAGTCGAAAGATATTACGTCTTCTATTCCTTCGGGTCCTTCCTGAAAGTAGCGTATACGCCATGCTGTCTGCTGTCGGGTAGATCGCATCGGAAGATAGATCTCTGATACCGAGTTGCCGTTTTCGAGCAGTATGGAGTCGTTGGGTGCTCCTACGCCGCTTATTTCTATGTTTTTGATAGTGATAGCCGCTCCGGAAGCCGACGAGTACATGCCGGCTAAGGGCAGAGCGCTCTGATTGTCGAGACAGCCGGTTGTGTTGCATGCCGAAATCATAAAAAGCATTGCAACCAAGGCAAAATAATATTTCAGAAACTTACGGCTCACTTGTCAGATAAGAATGTCGTCGAGTTCTTTACGTTTTTTCTCAGGTACGTCGGCGTTTGCCGGATAACCTATCGGAAGGATTACCACAGGGTTGACGCCTTGAGGAAATTCGATACCTGCGGTAAGAGCGGCAGGGTCGAAATTGCATACCCAGCATGTAGCCAGCCCTGCTGCGGTGGCGCACAGGCAGATATGCTCGGTAAGGATAGCCACGTCTACATCAACATGACATTTGTTGTCGAACGAACGTACCCATGCTTCTGATTCCACTCCGCATACGATTACATAATAGGGGGCTGTTGATATCCACGGACGGTTGTAGGCTTCGGCTATCGCACGGCGACCTTCTTCGTCGTCCGGGCCAATTATCATCAGTCGCCAGGGCTGGCGGTTGCATGCCGAGGGCGCGAGGTGGGCATTTTCGAGTACTTCGCGTATTTGTCCGGCTGTGGGGACTTTGTCGCTGTAGGCGCGACATGAATATCTGTCGTGGGTAAGTAATTGCATCTTTATTCAGTTATGGTGTCAATTTCGGCTTCGATCTCGTAGTCGTTGCGACGGGGAGAGTTGCGCACCACGAGTTCGCCTACGAAGCCGGCAAGGAAAAGTTGTGAGCCTAATATCATCAATGTTAGAGATATATAGAAATAGGGCGAATCAGTTACAAGTATATAGTGCGCGCCGGTATGGAGGTTGTAGAGCTTGACAGCGCCTACTATCACGACGGCAACAAAGCCGAGGAAGAACATCAGGCTGCCCAACAGGCCGAAAAGGTGCATGGGTTTTTTGCCAAATTTACCTGTAAACCATAGCGTGGCCAGGTCGAGGTAGCCGTTGACAAAACGGTCGAGCCCGAATTTGGTCTTGCCGTATTTACGGGCCTGATGATGCACCACTTTTTCGCCTATTTTGTCGAATCCGGCCTGTTTGGCCAGATAGGGTATGTACCGGTGCATGTCGCCGTACACTTCGATATGTTTCACCACCTTGTTGCGGTATGCTTTTAGGCCGCAGTTGAAATCGTGGAGGTTGTGTATGCCGCTCACCTTACGGGCTGTGGCGTTGAAAAGCTTGGTGGGTATGGTTTTCGACAGCGGGTCGTAGCGCTTTTTCTTCCAGCCCGACACGAGGTCGTAGCCCGTCGTCGTGGATCATGCGGTAGAGCTCGGGTATCTCGTCGGGGCTGTCCTGCAGGTCGGCGTCCATGGTGATCACCACTTCGCCTCGCGACATGCGGAATCCGGTGTTGAGCGCCGGCGATTTGCCGTAGTTGCGGCGGAAAGAAGCGCCTCTTACGTGTGCTGGGTGCTTCGCCGACAATTCCGTGATGACTTTCCACGAATTATCTGTAGAACCGTCGTCTACGAAAATAACCTCATAGCTGAAGCCATGTTCGGCCATTACTCGCTCGATCCAAGCGTAGAGCTCGGGCAGCGACTCTTCTTCGTTATATAAAGGTATGACGACCGAAATATCCATTGTCGGGGGCTTATTTATTGTCTGTGGCGCAGCTTGCACAGCGGTTGCGCAATTTTACGAACGGAGCTACCAGCAGCGACAGCGTGGTGCCGGCCACGATATTGAACGATATGATATTGGCGGCAACATCGGCAGCCGTGGGTATGGGCGATTTTTCGCGGAGATCAGTAAGTATCTTTACCCATTGGTCACCCTGAGCATTGCCCATGGCGCGAAAAAGCTCTATAGTGTTGTCGAACTGGTTTGCAATAAAATCGGGAAAAGGATATTTGAGCAGAAGGTATACCGTAAGAGCCGGTACGAGGCTGCCGAGGAAAAACGACGCGATGCCTTCGGCCCATATCTCGGCAAAGCCGAAATTGCAGTGAGCCTTGCAGTAGCTTCGCTTCAGCAGACGATAGATAACCACCGGCATGGCAAAGCTGCATATCCATAATAATATACTTGCCGAGGCAAACGATATTGACAGACAGCTAAGAATCAGAAGCACTATTATGCAGCCCGATATAATAAGGCCGTTTTCGGCTGCTCGGGTTGCAATAGGACTTGGAGGAGGTGTTGGGGTGCTTGTTTGCATTGAGATTCTTGTTTTATCTTGCAAAATTAAAAAATTTTTCGCTATACTGAGCCGATTTACACTTTTTAATTGTTATAAAGTATGTAACTTTTGAGGCTTAATATATTATGAAAGGACGAAATCTTATTATTACAGGAGTTATTGCGCTGATCGTAGGCGTATTGATGTATTTATTCCGTGTTCAGCTTGCCAATGGCGGCATAGTTCTTGCCGCCGGAGCGCTGTTTGTAGCCGCCGGGGTGTTGAATATGACCGTGTTCCTGGCTTCGCGTGACTCGCAGGGGCGGTCGAGGATGGGTGCGTTCGGCACTGCCTTCGGCTGGATTGCCAGTGCTGCCGCAGTGGTTCTTGGTCTTGCCATGCTGATTTTCAGCAAAGCCTTTGTGGCGCTTATAGGCTTTGTGTTTGCCGTGCTGCTTCTCTTTGCCGCTCTGTTCCAGTTCTTCTTGCTTCTGTTCGGATCGCGGCCTACACGTCTGTCCAACTGGTTCTTCCTTGTCCCGGCGGCGCTTGTGGCAGCGGCAATTTTCATCTTTGTTCGTAAACCCGACACTCCGGGCGAGACATACGATATGACATTTATCGGTATATCGTTTGTCGTATTCGGGATCTTTACAATAATAGAAGGAGCGATTATCGGGCAGAACAATCACTTGGCAAATAAAATAAGCCAAAGGGCGGCAGTGACAGAAAAAACTGACACTCAGCCCGACAAAGCAGAACAGCCCAAATGATTAAAAGCTGTCCGGCTACAGCAGATAAATTAAGGCCGACGACATTGGATAAGTCCGTGTTTCGGGCTCGAAAAACGCGAAAAAGCCACATATTCACAAGAATATGGCAAAAAAATGCGTTTTTGAGCCCGAAAATTGTGTTAGTTTCGAGAAAAATCACGATATTTGCACCGCAAAACAGAGAGAGTCAGTCTCTGACACTCTCAAGCTGTATAAAAATTCATTACCAATCGAATAAAATACAATTAACAATGACAAAAGCCGACATCGTCAACGAGATCGCCAAGAGCACCGGCCTTGACAAAGCTCTCGTACTGACTACTGTAGAACGATTCATGGAAGTGGTTAAAGATTCTCTCTCTCATGGCGAGAATGTTTATCTCCGTGGTTTCGGTAGCTTCATCGTAAAGACCCGCTGCGAGAAGACTGCACGCAACATCAGCAAAAACACCACTATCATCATCCCCGAGCACAAAATCCCCGCTTTCAAGCCTGCTCGCGTATTCATGGATGATGTCAAGAATGCAAACTAAGCATCCGGATACATTCTATATTTCGGTCTGAGAGCCCTGACTGTAGGGCTCGTTTGTACAGAACTCCAAAATAATTATTAACCACATAAAGCGTTACAAAAATGCCCAGCGGAAAAAAGAGAAAAGGCCACAAGATGGCTACCCACAAGCGTAAAAAACGTCTGAGAAAGAATCGTCATAAGAAGAAATAATATATTCGTCGCATCCTCTATGGCTTTTAGCCCGGGGATGTCGTCGATATGCCGTCGTAAGGTTCGGCCGAAGGCAGTGATGTCAAGGCTAAGAACGATAAGAGACGGCCTTCTTTTACGAATCACACTCGTGACTAAAATCCGAACAAGAGCAAACTTCACCGCTGCGGAGGCTTACGAGTCGGCCGCAGCAGGAAGATTTGTTCTTTGTTATTTTTGATTATTGTGGCACGCAATAACCGGCCACAAATTATTTTTTTAATCCCCGACTTTGATGAAAAGTGAATTAATTGTCGATGTACAGGCAAGCGAGTTTTCGATAGCTCTCCTTGAAGACGGCCGTCTCGTGTCGCTTCAGAAGGAGGCACGCAACATCGCATACGCCGTAGGCGACATCTATCTGGCAAAGGTAAAGAAACTGATGCCCGGGCTCAATGCCGCCTTTGTCAACGTGGGGTATGAAAAAGATGCATTCCTCCATTATCTCGATTTAGGCCCCCATTTCGCTACATACAGCGAATTTCTGAAGCAACTTATGGCCGACCGCAAACGTGTGCCCCAGTTGCCCAAAATGAACATATTGCCTGATATCGACAAACACGGCTCTGTAGCCGACACTCTTACCGCAGGACAGGAACTGCTGGTGCAGATTGTCAAAGAGCCCATATCGTCGAAAGGGCCGCGCCTTACAACCGAGATATCTTTTACCGGACGATACCTGGTGCTGACTCCTTTCAGCGACAAGATTTCCATATCGCAGAAGATCAAGTCGTCGGAAGAAAAAATACGTCTTCGCCAGCTTATCGAGTTTATCAAGCCGCGCAATTTCGGAGTTATCGTACGCACCTCGGCTGAAGGCAAGAAGAGTGCCGAACTCGATGCCGAACTGCGTGCTCTGCTTCAGTCATTCGACGAAGCCTGTCTCAAAGCCCAGAAGTCGACAGCCCCGTCTCTCGTGTTCGAAGAAGAGAACCGCGTAGTAGGTATGCTACGCGACGTTTTTAGCCCTTCGTTCGAAAGTATTTATGTCAACGACCCCGATATCTATCAGCAGATCCTAAAGTATGTGAGCATCATAGCTCCCGAACGCAAGGAAATCGTGAAGCTCTATAAAAACGACACTCCGATTTTCGATCAGTTCGGTATCACAAGGCAGATAAAATCATCGTTTGGCAAGACTGTATCGTTCAAATCGGGCGCCTACATCATCATCGAGCATACCGAGGCTCTCCATGTGATCGATGTCAACTCAGGCAACCGCGCCAAGGCGACTAACGACCAGGAAAGCAACGCCCTCGAGGTGAACCTCCGGGCCGCCGACGAGATTGCACGCCAGTTGCGTCTGCGCGACATGGGCGGCATCATCGTGGTCGACTTCATCGACATGGCCAAGGCCGAGCACCGCCAGCAGCTCTACGACCACATGCGCGAGATCATGGCCAACGACCGTGCACGGCACAACATATTGCCGCTCAGTAAATTCGGTCTTATGCAGATCACACGTCAGCGTGTGCGCCCGGTGCTCGACATACATGTGTCCGAGCAGTGCCCCTCATGCCTCGGCAAAGGCGAGGTACAACCCTCGATACTCTTTACCGATACGCTTTTCGAAAAGCTGCAGTATATAGTGGAGACACTTGGAAAGCGCGACTTCATCATGTATGTGCATCCCTATGTCGACGCGTACCTAAAGAAAGGTATTTTCGGAAGTATCTACGGTAAATGGCGCCGCACACTCGGTCGCTGTTTCAAGATTATGGCCGACGAATCACTTGCCTATCTTCAGTATCGTGTAGTAGACAAGGATCGCAACGAACTCCACCTGATCGAAGAGAAAGACAGCGGCGAGAGCTCGAAGAGCAAAAAGGACACCAAGGCTCGCAAACGTGGTGGAGACGGAGACGAGACATCCGAAGCAGAAACACCGAAGCAACAGGCAAAACAGGCACCAAAGCCCCAGCAGCCCAAACCGGCAAAGAAACAGCCCAAAGCAAAAGCTCCGGCGAAACCGGCCGAAACGGCTCCGGCTACGACCGAGGAAACGAAGCCCGAGGCAATTGAAGATGTGAAAAAGCCCGTAGAGCAGAAACCGGTAGAGCCCATAGCAAAAAAGCCTGTAGAGCCGGTAGTGAAGCAGCCAGCCGAGTCCGAAGAGAAAAAAGTAGAGCCTGAAGCCGAAATTGAAACATCGGTACCCGTGGCACTCCTTCCGCTTGCCGCCGACAGCGATGAAGATACTGAAGCTGTGGCAGAAACAGATACTGAAAATTCTGAAAACGAAGCTACAGCTACTGCAAAACCGCGTCGCCGCCGTCGTCGCAAACCAAAGCCTCAAAGCGATGAGGCTCAGCAACCTCAGGAATAGCATCTAAAACCCCACAATCCTCGCCCGTTCGACTACAAACGGCGAGGATTTTTTTTCGAACCTTAAGTACGGTTGGTTTGTTCTTTATTAAGTACTAACAAATAAATACACTACTTATGGCACTTATAAAGACACAAGAGCAGCGTGAAGTGGAAATGCTGCAGAAAGTACAGAGTGATCTCGAGCACCGCGAACGTCGCGAGCGTATACATCATATCCTTATCGCCGGCCTCGGCGCATTAGTCCTGGCTGCATTCGTCGGCGGGCATGTGAGCGGTCGTAATTGCTCGCGCCGTCACAGGATATTATAACATATCCACGCAGAAAAGCACTACAAAAACACCGACAGAGGCAAATAGCATTGAGTCGATGCGGTCAAGAATACCGCCATGACCCGGTATGATATTACCGCTGTCCTTGATATGATTGGTGCGCTTTATCAGCGACTCGAACAAGTCGCCCCAGGTAGAGAGCACACACACCATAGCACCGAATCCGAGCCATTCAACCATATTGAATGGCTCGCCTATTATATAGGAGGCTCCGACACCTGCGGCAAGGCAGAAAGCAAGTCCTCCGAAAAAGCCTTCCCATGACTTCTTGGGCGACAGACGGGGGAATAGACGCTTGCGGCCAATAAGCGAGCCAACGCAGTAGGCGCCGGTATCGTTGAGCCATATTATGGCGAACATCGTAAGGACGATTTTCCAGCCACTCTGTTCGCTGCACAGCAGACCGAGCATCATAAGAGGCGCCGCTATATAAAACATTGATAGGGCCGACCACGATGTGTCGGCAAGTGCATGATCGCTTTTGTCGTAAAGGGCAATTGTAAATCGCAGGGCTGCGTAGCCGAAGGCGATGCAGATGCTCAGCATCGCTATAGGAGTCGGCATTTCAAGCAGATATACTATATTGCACATCGCGAGGGCTACTATAATGTCGAGGGCTCTCGCCGCTATGTCGGCGCCACTTTTTACAGCGCCCATGGTAATGCGCTGGAATTCGAGCATTGCCAACACGCAAAAGATTGAAAACAAGGCTGTAGACCATACGAGGCCACCTGCGAGTGCACCAACGATCAGCGCAACATAAATAATCCCACTGATACTGCGAAGTACGAAGTTTTTCATTGTCAGATTGATGTTTGCTGCTGCAAAAGTAATCAAATTATTGTTAACTTCAATTATCATTTGCTTTTTTTATTCAATGTCCTTATTTTTGCATATAAAAATAATCAGTATGCGAACCTTTATCTTTACCTTCCTTTTTTTATTGCTCTGTTTTTTGAATGTCAATGCCTCTAAACCGGTAAATATCGTATTTATCGGTAATAGTATTACCTATGGCGCCACTCTTGCCGGTCAGGACGAGTCGGCTGCCACGAGGGCTATAGAGAGTCTGCGCTCGCGCGGTTTCGACGATATCGAGTTTGCCAATTGTGGTGTATGCGGCGCAACTACCGTTGATTTCCTTCCGGCTACGGAAACTCTCTATAATAATGCCGTGGCAGCGGCTAAAGATCTAATATCAAAGCACGAAGGCGACCTTGTGTTTCAGATAAGCCTCGGTACTAACGACAGTGCCTGCTCAGGCCCTATGGGTTCGCCCGTCCTGCCCCAGCAGTATTATACCAATCTCAAAGTAATAATAGATGAACTGAGCGCCACATTCCCCGGCTGCCGCTTCGCACTTCAATATCCTATTTGGTATAGCCCCAATACTTACAACACAGCCGTTTATCTCAAAGCCGGCCTTGATCGTCTTAAATCGTACTTCCCTATGCTTGAGCGTTTAGGCCGCGAGTACAAGAACAAGGGCGTGACCTTGGGCAATACCGCAGCCTACGACTTTTTCAATGGCAAGATAGAGTACCTCACAACAGAGGAGGGTAATGCCGGTCTTTTCTATCTGCATCCCAATGCAGAAGGAGCTAAGCGTCTTGGCGAATTCTGGGCTGACATATTGTCGAAGGCTGCAGAATAATACCGGCGGCCATGACTGACCGGCGGCTCTGTTAATTCCTTTCGGTGGGTACAACTTATTGACGTTGTTGATTGTTATAAAGTCATAAAAATAACATTCAACAACGTTCTTAACTATTACTCACTATGAAACCTGTCAATGTAAATTATCTTGGCCAGACCCACCTGTGGTGGGTGGTTCTTGTTGTGGGCATTCTGCTTGTCATAGGCGGATTTGCTTATTGGTTTTGGCCTGAAGCCGGCTATGCCGTCGCCTCTCAGATTTTCGGCTGGCTGCTGATCCTTGCCGGTGTCGTACAGCTTTGTGTAGCTGCAGGCCCCGATCACGCCCGTGGATGGGGCTGGTGGATTGCCGGCGGCATTATCGATATGTTTATCGGTTTTATGCTTGTCCGAAGCGTAATCCTATCCGAAATGGTATTTCCTTATTTCCTTGCCATCATCTTTATCTTCTGGGGTCTTGAGGCATTTATCGGTGCCGCAGCCGGCCGCAGATCAAAATATTGGTGGCTCGGACTCGTCAACGGTATTCTGCTTTGCCTTATCGGTTTCTTCTTCCTCGAGGCCGGTTGGGTCAGCGACATGCTGATGGTATCGTTCCTTACCTCTATTGCATTCATTTATTGGGGCTTTACAATCGCTATCGCTTCTTATGAAATGAAACCGATAGCCGACAAATAATATCTGCTCCTGACCTGTGATTCACCCGAAAGGGCAACGCCGGGTGGCCGACAGATGTCTCCACTCCGGCGTTGTTGTTTCGACCTTAGGTATAGAAAATTGTTAAAAATGTCGCATTTAGTGCGAAGTATCGCTAAAATAGCGTATATTTGCCATTGGAAAGATTAAACCTCGCAACTTCTCGCGCGTCTAATAGGTAAAGAAATAATTAAAATACGCAAAAATGAAAAAGATCACCTTCGCTCTTACTCTCTTACTGGGATTGGCTACCGGCTTTTCGGCAGTCGCTCAGGATTATGACGATGATCTGTATTACTCGCCCTCGAAGGCTGCAAAAGAGCAGCAGAAAAAGGCTGAGGAAGCTAAGCGTCGTCGTGCCCAGGAGGCTCACGAGGCTACCCGTGAGCAAAATTCGCGACTTTATTACAACGACTACGAGTCGGAAGATAATTACACTACTGCAGCAAACCGACCGCTTGAAATGGATGTAGACGCGTACAACCGTCGCACTTCGTCGACTAAAGCGTCCAAGTCGTCGGCCAATGCCGAGCAGACCGATTTCAACTATACCCGTCGTATCGAACGCTATCACAATCCCGATGTTATCACTAACAGCGGTGATACTGCCCTGATGGAGTATTATTACTCGACTCCTTCGCAGCAGGATATCAACGTGTATGTGATCAACAATATCGAGCCTTCGACTTATGCGTGGAACTACAATCCCTGGAATGCCTGGGGCTGGAACACCTGGCCTTATTATTCCTGGAACTGGCCGAGCTATCGTCCTTACTGGTCGTTTGGCTGGGGCTACGATCCCTGGTTTGACATTTCGTTTGGCTGGGGGCCCTCGTGGGGTTGGGGTTCATCCTGGGTTTGGGGTCCCTCATGGGGCTGGAGCTGGGGTTGGAATCATGGCTGGCACCATGGTTGGCATCCCGGTTGGCACCCCGGACACGGCCCCGGCTGGCATCCCGGTCACGGACCCGGTCATGGCCCAGGACATGGCCCCGGATTCAATCCCGGTCGCCCCGGTGGCGGCAATTGGGCTAACTCGGCAGGTGGAGCTCGTCCCCGTCGTCCCAACGGCAACGCTACTACCCGTCGTCCCTCGGGCAACTCGTGGGATTACGACCGTCCCGGCAACATAAACCGTCGTCCCGGCAACAGCTCGAACAACAACAATAACCAGGCCGGTTATCGTCCGTCGAATAACAGCAATAAGAACGATTCCTATGCACCCAACAACCGTCGCGGCAACTCTAACCGTTACGGCTCAAGCAATCAGAGCGGCAGCAACAGGAATAATAACAACAACTCTTATCGCCGCAGCAATTCGTCGAACAACAACTCGTCGAACAATTCCTATCGTAACTCCGGTTCGACCAACCGTTCGTCGGGCAGCTCGTACCGTGGTAACAGTGGCGGCAGCTCCTATCGTGGTGGCGGCGGCAGCTATGGCGGCGGTTCATCCCGCGGCGGTGGCGGCAGCTACGGAGGCGGTCGCAGACGTTAAGCAAACTATCAAGCCCGGGCTTTCGTTCTATCCGAGCGCCCGGGTATCTCTATTTCACTTCAACTGACTTTTTTATGACCACACGAAAAATACTTGCCCTGGCCCTTGCATTAGGTTGCACAGCCGCAGTGTCGGCTCAGTCAGCAATCGACGCTTACAACATCACTCCCACACAGTTGCGCGGCACAGCACGTTTTGTGGGTATGGGCGGTGCCTTTACTTCTCTTGGCAGCGATCTCAGCTGTATGACACAGAATCCTGCCGGCCTAGGTCTCTATCGCCACAGCGACATCGGTTTTACATTCGATATCTCGATGCGCAATTACAAGGCTGCAACAAACGATCAGACAAGCAGCAACAACGAGACAAAATTTAAATTCGACAACTTCGGCTATGTCGGAGTTATCAATCTCGACGGTATGTTGAGGTCGATACAGTGGGGTGTAAGCTATAACCGACTGGCATCATTCGATCGTCTGACCTCGGCTTATAATCTGCCTACAAGCACTTCGCTTACCAACTATATCGCTTCGTATACCAACGGTATCAACAGCAACGATCTGATTGTGAACGAAGACGAAAAGTTCGATCCCTACTTTGACACAAGCAATGACTGGCTGTCGATCCTTGCGTACAATTCGTTTATGATCAATAATCCCGGCGCCAACCAGGAAGAATATGCCGGCCTCTACAAGAACGGCACACACGGCGATGCACTGTCGAATGTACGCGAACGCGGCTACAGCGACGAGTACAATATCGATTTTGCAGGCAATGTGGGCGATATTTTGTTCTGGGGTCTTGGTGTAGGTATCGTGGATATGGATTATCGCCGCGAGGTAAATTATAGCGAGAGTATGGACAATGCACTCGTCTATAACCACCAGACTCAGGCACTTTCGTCGGGCAAGGCTAATTTCAACCTCTACAACTGGCAGCAGATCAGCGGCTCGGGTGCAAACCTCAAGATCGGTGTTATCGTTCGTCCTATCGAGATGCTTCGCATAGGTCTGGCCGTACACACTCCCACATGGCTGCACCTTACCCACACTACTTATGCCGAGACCGACTATGAGTACCTTGCTGACGACGCACAGGGCGACCGTCCCACCAACCAGGGCACTTTCTCTACTCCCGACAATAATTATGACTCGCGCCTTACTACTCCCTGGCGCCTTATGATCGGTGCTTCTCTCGTTGTAGGCCCTAAGGCTATCATAAGCCTCGACTATGAGCGTGTGGCATACAACTCGATGCGACTCAAACAGCAGAGTTACTTCGGCGGCGACTATAATTATGGCGGTGGCTTTACCGACAATACATACGCTAACGAGGATGTAAAGAACTATTTCCGTGCGGCAAATATCATCCGCGTAGGTGCAGAGTACCGTCTGTCGCGCAACTGGAGCGTACGTGCCGGTTATAATTATCAGAGCAGCAACGTGCGCAAAGAAGCAATGAGCGGCGACATGTATATCTCTACTGCCGGCACAGATCCTTCTTACCGCTTCGACAACGACACTCACAATATTTGCCTCGGCCTCGGTTACCGCTATAAATCATGGTATGCCGACATCGCTTACCAGCACACAAGCCAGAGCGCTCAGTTCCACGCCTACACACCCTTCGGTTCGGGCAACAACTGGAACAACAGCCCTTCGGCAAAGGTTACAGATAGATACAACAACATCGTAATCTCTACCGGCTTTAAGTTCTAAAGATAAACTATAATAACAAAGCGCTGAAGATCGAGTGATTTTCAGCGCTTTGTTTATGATTGAACTTTCGTTTAGTCGAAGATATGTTTCAGCTTCGAGAATATTCGGGTGCTGTCGGCCGGCGAAGGAGTGATGTTGGGCTGGCCTTTAAGAGCCTCGATGCTTGCCTTCTGTGCGTCGGTAAGTTTTTCGGGGATATAGACCATGATGTTGATCAGTTCGTCGCCTGAACCGCCTTTTTCCTGATCGGGCAGACCTTTGCCGCGCAGACGGAGCACCTTGCCGGGCTGTGTGCCGGCAGGGATGTTGATGCGGGCGCGTCCTGTGATGGTGGGCATTTCAACCGAGCCGCCGAGTGTGGCGGTGGGTATGTCGAGCATGAGGTTGTAGATCACGTCGGCGCCGTCGCGGATGAGCTCAGGGTGCTTGATCTCTTCGATTACCACAAGAAGGTCGCCGGGAACACCGCCGCCTTTGGGGTAGTTGCCTTTGCCTCGCAGGGCGAATGTCTGACCCTCGACAGCTCCGGCCGGGATTGAGAAGCTGACTTCCTGCTCGCGGCGTTCCACGCCCTGGCCGTGGCAGTAGGGACACGGCTCGGTAATAACCTGGCCAGTACCGTCGCATCGTTCGCAGACGCTTTCGGACTGCATCGGGCCGAAAGGAGTGTTCTGGGTAACAACCACACGTCCCTGGCCGTGGCACTGGGGACAGGTTGCTTTGGCAACGCCATCCTTTGCTCCGGTGCCGTGGCAATGCTGACACTCAAGGAATGTGGGCACTCTCAGTGTCTTGTTCACACCTTTAGCGATCTCTTCGAGTGTGAGTTTGATGCGAATGCGCACATCGCCGCCACGACGCTTGCGCGGAGAACGACGACCGCCGGTAGCACCGCCGAAACCGCCGCCGAAGAAGTTGGCGAAGAAATCGTTGATGTCGCCGTGACGGCTGAAGAAATCGTTCATATCGAATCCCTGCGAGTAGAATCCGCCGCCACCACCGCCGGGGAATCCCTGCTGGCCCATTGCGTGGCCATACTGGTCGTAGAGCTGACGCTTCTTCTCATCGGAGAGCACGTCGTAGGCCTCGGCGGCCTCCTTGAATTTCTCCTCGGCCTCCTTGTCGCCCGGGTTCTTGTCGGGGTGATATTGTATGGCCTTCTTGCGATAGGCGTTTTTTATCTGTTCGGGGGTAGCGTTCTTGTCGACGCCAAGCACCTCGTAGTAGTCGCGTTTGTTTTCCATAACAGGTTTATGTTTATTCTCCGACTGCTACTTTGGCGTGGCGGAGCACTTTGTCGTTGAGCATATAGCCCTTCTGTGTGGTGTCGAGAACTTTACCTTTGAGTTCAGGCGACGGAGCCGGTATGGTGGCGATAGCCTCATGGAGATCGGAGTCGAAGTCGGCACCGGTTGACTCCATTGCCTTAACACCCTGGCTCTCGAGATATTTTACGAGTTTCTGATAAATAAGATCCATACCCTGACGCACGGCTTCGGCATCGCCGGCGTTTGCAGTTGCCGCAAGGCCGCGCTCGAAGTCATCTACAATAGGGAGAAGCCCTACCAATACGCGCTCGCCGGCATTCTTGAGTAATTCGCTTTTTTCGCGCATCATGCGTTTGCGGTAGTTGTCGAAATCAGCCATAAGGAATAGATATTCTTTCTTTTCCTTTTCAATTTCGGCACGTGCGGCGTCGAGTTCGTTCTGCAGTTTTGCGTTTTCGTCGAGTTCTTCCTCTTCGGCCTGATTTTCATTTTCATCAGTGTCGAGGACTTCGTCGATTACGGGAGCTTCGTCCTCTGCTTGCTGAGTGGCTTTTGCCTGCTCTTCTTTTTTATCTTTATCGTGATTTTTGCTCATAATGCTGTTGAAGTTTAGAAATGAGTATGCAAAAACTCGGCCAAAGTATGTTAAAACCGGCCTTGCTTTAAAAATATAACAAAAAAGAGGCTGTTAACGTTCAGCCGACGGGTTGTGATGACAGCCTTCCGGCAAAAATGTCAGACCCGGCAAAGGCTTTGCGGAGAGATACTGCACATTTGTCGGCTGCTTCGGCAGTGCTGAAAAGAGCATATACTGTCGATCCCGAGCCGCTCATCAGGCAGTAATCGCATGTGGCGTCGATGTCGGTAAACCATTTTTTGAGTTCTCTTACCATTGGCTGCCGGGCAAAGACAGATTCCTCAAAATCGTTGCTCAGACCTTGCTGTTGCCATTCAGAAGGAGTAAGAGTGATGGCATGTGTAAAATCGCATCCGTCGGGCAATTCGCGAGGAGTGACGCCGGCATAGGCTTCGCGAGTCGATACTTCCGTGCCGCCGATCTTTGCTGCGACTATGTATAATCCGTCGAGTATCGGAGCATCAACCGGGCTCATTATATCTCCGATACCTCTTACGAGCATGGGCCGGTTGTAGATAAAGAATGGGCAGTCGGCGCCCACTTTGGCGGCAATTCCGGCCATTGTTGCTTCGTCAAGGCCGAGTTCAAGCAATGAATTGATACCTTTGATGGCAAATGATGCATCCGCCGAACCGCCGCCGAGGCCTGCGCCTGTCGGGATCTTTTTACTTAGGTAAATGTCGAGCGGAGGCAGAGTATAGCCTAGATAGGCCTCGAGAGCTCGCACGGCTTTCATTACGAGATTGTCGGCATCGTCGGGCAATTGCAGTATATCTTCGCCGATTATATTGAAAGAGCCTTTGTCGCCCTCGGCTCTCACAATTTCAAGCACGTCGCACCAGGGCAGCGGCACGAATATGGATTCGATATCATGGTAGCCGTCGGCACGGCGGCGGAGCACTCGAAGGCCGATATTGATTTTGGCGTTGGGGAAAAGTATCATATTCTTATCTTCTTTGACGCGAAATTACGAAATTTCTTTCTATTTTTGCATTTGCTATGAAAATGTCGAGGCTTTTTCAGTTAATAATATTATCGTTCGGCTTGACTGTCGGCGGCTGTCATAGTGCCCGTAAGGAGGCCGTGAAACCTGTTGCCGAAGTGAAGGTGCAGGATATCCCTGAACTGAAAGTCGAGAAAAAGCGCGAGGAGAAAAAGAAACCTGAAAAGAAGAAAAAGAAAGAATCGATCGCACCGAAGGTCGTGGCGGAGGCTCGCAACTGGATCGGCACAAGATATAAATACGGAGGCCATTCTCGCAAGGGAACGGACTGCTCCGGCATGACCATGCAGGTGTTCGAGGATATCGCCGGTATTAAACTGCCGCGCGACAGCCGCTCGCAACAGACTTTTGTAGAGCCGCTTAAGCGCGATGAACTCGCGCCGGGCGACCTCGTGTTTTTCGCTTCACGAGTGGGCGGCAGCCGTGTCGGGCATGTCGGTATATATATCGGCAAAGGCGATTTTATTCATGCTTCCACATCGAAAGGTGTAATAATAAGTAATTTAGACGAGACTTATTACGACAGGCACTATCATTCTTCGGGGCGTGTGCCCGGGCTTGAAATAGAGATAGTAGAGAAAGGCGAGAAGAGCAATTCTGCAGAAAAGACCCCAAGCAATGCCGAAGATCCTCAGATAAGTCTCGACCGATTGATAGAGTTGATGGAAACCGGTAAAAAGGAGGACGATGCAAAGTCGGACTCAATTTCGGTTGCTGTCAGAAAAGCCTTCTGATTATGGCCGGTATTTATGTGCATGTCCCTTTCTGTACGGTAAAATGTGCTTATTGCGACTTTTATTCAGTCGCCCGGCCTGATATGGCAGAGCGTTACCTCGATGCTGTAGGTTGCGAATACGATGCCCGTAGGCACGAGCTCGGCGAAGAATCTGTAGAAACTTTGTATTTCGGAGGCGGTACGCCGTCGCTGTTGTCGCCGGAGCAATTTGGCCGGTTGGCGTCGTATTTTGATAAATCCCGGGTCGGGGAGTTCACAATTGAAGTTAACCCTGATGATGTTACCGCAGAGAGGGTAGATGCGTGGATCGACGCCGGAGTCGACCGTATAAGCATAGGAGTGCAGTCGCTATGCGACGAAGAACTTCGCATAGTGGGGCGTCGCCACGATGCCCGTCAGGCTCTCGAAGCCATTGCTTTACTTAGAGAAAAAGGCATAGGCAATATCAGCGGCGATCTTATATACGGATTACCCGGGCAGACACTTGATTCATTCAGGCGAAGTCTCGACGGCCTTTTTGAAGCCGGTATAACTCATCTGTCGGCCTATTGTCTAAGTTATGAAGAAGGCACTCTGCTATGGCGCCGGTTGCAGGAGGGCAGGGTAGTGCCGGCCGATGATGAACTTATTATTAATATGTATGGAGCCCTGTGCGACAAGGCTCGTGCTGCCGGCTTTGAGCATTACGAAATATCAAATTTCGCCTTGCCCAGCCGTCGTTCGCGTCATAATTCGTCGTACTGGCGAGGGGTGCCGTATCTCGGTCTTGGTCCGGGAGCTCATTCACTTGGCTATGACGGGATAAGACGCTATGTGCCGTCGGATATCCGCGCTTATATAAATGATCCCGAGCATGCGGCAGTTGCCGACATCGAGGATGATACCGACCGTGCCAATGACCGTATAATGGTGTCGCTGCGAACAGTCGAAGGTCTCGACCTTTCATCGTTCGACGCATCGCAAAGACATGAAATAGTATCGGCCGCCACTTCGTGGATCGAAAGCGGAGATCTCATGCCGACGGATACCGGATATGCAATCCGCGAGAAGTCGTGGCTTGTGTCGGATGCAATAATTCGCGATCTGCTCCTGTGATTTGGCAAAAATAGCCTTCTGATTACATCAAAACCTTAATAAGTCGATGGAAAATGCAGAAATTTTTCGTCAATTAGTTGTTAAGATAGCCAAAACTCCTTAAATTTGCAGAATAATTGGCGATGCCTCCTCTTTGGAGGAGCCTTTGCCACGACCGAGCATAAAAACACAAACAATTCATAAATCAATCTAAAATCAATCATCTTATGTGGTTAACAAGCTCATCTATAGGACGTAAGTTCGTGATGGCCATCACGGGCATCTGCCTCGTCCTATTCGTAACTTTTCACGTGTTGATGAACTCGGTTGCCCTATTCTGGCCTGCGGCATACAATCAGATCTGCATGTTCCTCGGCGCCAACTGGTATGCGCTGATCGCATCAGCCGGCCTTGCATTCCTCTTCATCATCCACATCATTTATGCCCTGTGGCTTACCATACAGAACCGCAAGGCTCGTGGTAACGACCGCTACGCTGTCAACGCTCACTATCCCGGCGTTGAATGGTCGTCGAAAAACATGCTCGTTCTCGGCATCGTTGTAGTTGCATTCCTTGTTGTACACCTGGTCCAGTTCTGGGCAAAGATGCAGTTTCAGGAGCTCATGTCGCATGAACTTACCGCTCTTCCCCAGGTCAACGGCATGCCGGCTGCTCCCGAGTTCGGTACACTCTTCCTCCAGGCAGCTTTCGAGTGCTGGTGGACTCCCGTTGTCTACATCATCGGCTTCATTGCCCTCTGGTTCCACATGAACCACGGTTTCTGGTCGATGTTCCAGACTATCGGTTGGAACAGCAGCATCTGGTTGCCCCGTCTCAAGAAGATCGCTTGCTGGTGGACTTCTATCGTAGTTCTTCTCTTCATCGCTCAGGCTGTTCTTTTCACTGTACAGGCTAAGAAACAGTACTTCCTTACCGCACCTGCACTTCAGGAGCAGTATGCCGAGTACTGGGACGGTCGTGCCGAGGCTCTTATCACTGAGTTCCAGGCCGAGACCAACGCTATCGACCAGACTATCCCCGATCAGGTAAATGTATTCTTCGCAGAGCGCGGCGACTACTACACAGAAAGCGCCAACGCTATCGCCGACTATGCTCAGAAACAGGCTCCCGACTTCTATCGCACAGCAGGCCAGTTCCTGTCGCAGATCGGTCAGTTCGGTCAGTTCGTTAAACAGCGTACTGAAATGTCGAAGGCTCAGCAGCCCAAGGCCCCTGCAGCTGAAGAAGCAGCTCCCGAACAGAGTGAACAAACTGAAACAAACAACTAATAACAACTCAGAGATATGGCACAAAAAACCAACCTTGAGGGCATGATCGACTCAACCCCCATCATGCACGACTTCGCCGACATCGAAAGCGGCAACATGCCCGAGTACACGATCGACTCGAAGATTCCCGAAGGTCCTATCGCTGAGAAATGGACCAACTACAAGGCTCACCAGAAACTCGTCAACCCCGCCAACAAGCGCAACCTCGACATCATCGTCGTAGGTACCGGCCTGGCCGGCGCTTCGGCCGCCTCCACTCTCGGCGAGATGGGCTTCAACGTGCTCAACTTCTGCATCCAGGACAGCCCCCGCCGCGCTCACTCTATCGCAGCGCAGGGTGGTATCAACGCAGCCAAGAACTATCAGAACGACGGCGACTCTGTATACCGTCTGTTCTACGACACAGTAAAGGGCGGTGACTTCCGTTCCCGCGAGGCCAACGTATACCGTCTGGCCGAGGTGTCGAACAATATCATCGACCAGTGCGTGGCACAGGGTGTGCCCTTCGCACGCGAATACGGCGGTCTGCTCGCCAACCGTTCGTTCGGTGGCGCACAGGTGAGCCGTACATTCTACGCCAAGGGCCAGACCGGCCAGCAGCTCCTGCTCGGCGCCTACTGCTCGCTCAACCGCCAGATCCAGAAAGGCACCGTACACAGCGTTCAACCGTCGCGAGATGCTCGACGTCGTTATCATCGACGGCCGCGCACGCGGTATCATCGTGCGCAACCTCGTCACCGGCGAGATCGAGCGCTATGCCGCTCACGCCGTGGTGCTCGCCACCGGCGGCTATGGCCGTGCATTCTTCCTCTCGACCAACGCTATGGGCTGCAACGGCTCTGCTGCCGTCCAGGCATTCAAGAAGGGCGCCTACCTCGCCAACCTCGCCTTCACTCAGATTCACCCCACCTGTATCCCCGTTCACGGCGAAGACCAGTCCAAGCTCACCCTCATGAGCGAGTCGCTCCGTAACGACGGCCGCATCTGGGTGCCCAAAAAGAAAGAAGACGCCGAGGCTATCCGCGCCGGCAAGAAGAAACCTACCGATAT
>JAAGKN010000847.1_pt1 | contig 59652 bp, 41 predicted proteins | sample 6206371 | NCBI WGS metagenome assembly JAAGKN01 (sample SAMN11533720, study PRJNA540317) | gut metagenome | isolation source: fecal pellets from male and female animal of same cohort | host: Peromyscus leucopus | place: USA:CA | collected 2017 | reverse complement strand
TATCAGTAGTTTTTTCTTTTTCATATTGTTTTCTTCCCCTTCCATTGAACTACGTAAATTAAATGAAAACGCTTTATTTACAAACTTCATTATACCACCTTACCCGAAATAAGTAAATAATTTTGCTGTATAAAATTAAAATTAATTTGATATAATAATTAAATTGTAATTAAAATGAAATCCCCAAAGATGATTCCTATGGAGGAAATACTGCATTATTTACATATCTATTTTTATGATAATCTGCTGAAGTTCTTCTAAAAATTGTTCTACAGAAGCTTTATTCTGAGCCATACACATAATTCGAATTACATCCTCTGTTCCAGAAGCCCTAATGATTATTTTACAATTTTGACAAAAGTCATTTTTAAATTCTTCGGTTTTTCTCAGGATTAAGGGATGGTTAAGAACCTTCTCTTTATTTTTCACAGTCCTATTGAGCATATTAGAATAATAAAAGGGGATATCCTTAAACCAATCTGTAAAATAGGTTTTGGTTTCCTCTAAAATTTTTAATATAAATAAAGAAATTAAAATACCATCTCCAGAGGAAAATAAATTTTTTACAATGATATGACCACTGTTTTCACCGCCGACCATCAAATGATAAGTATCCATTGCTTGTAAAACATATTTATCTCCTACTGAGGTTTCTATAGCCTTAATACCTTTTTTCTCTAAATCTTTAATTAACCCTAAATTACTCATTATTGTAAACACAACCATATCATTTGGTAGTTGATTCTTGTCCTTTAAATATCTAGCAATCAAATAAACAAGGTGATCCCCATCAATGATATCTCCACTTCTAGCTACACATAAAACTCGGTCACCATCTCCGTCATAGGCGAAACCAATATCATAGTGGTAATCTAACACTGTTTTTCTAAGCTTTTCTAAATGCGTTGAACCACATTCTAAGTTAATATTATAACCGTTCGGCTCACAGGCAATTGTTTTAAGATGACTCGTCACCTTGGTGAAGATATTTGGAGCTATTTCCGTAGTGGCCCCATTCGCACAATCTATGACAATTTTTAAATTTGTCTTATAGGCATGTTTTTTTAAAAATTCTAAATAGATAGCTTTTTTCTCAGGACTCCAAAAGTATTGTCCAGGTTCCACTAGATAAGTGCCATTTTCTTCTAATTTAGCTTCTATCAACTTTTCTTCTTGAGGGGTAAGCTTTGAACCATCTTTCATTAGCTTAATTCCGTTATCTTGATAAGGATTATGAGAAGCAGTTATCATAACCCCCAGCATTTCTTCCTGTTGTGTAAGATAGAGTAAAGCTGGGGTAGAAACAATACCTAAATCATATACATTTAAACCAACGGACAAGCAACCTGCAGTCACAGCACTCGCAAGCATATCCTTAGATACTCTTGTATCGGTTCCAATCATAACATTCCTACATCCCAAATATCGCAAGGCTTTCCCAACTGCCAAGGCCAAATCTACGGTTAAATTTTCATTTGGCTTTCCTCTAATTCCATCTGTACCAAAATATTTCATGTACATAGTTCCTTTCTTTTTTTCTTAAGCTTTCTTATATCCATACTTTAAAGCATATCCCTCCTTTATAATCTGTGAAGCTCTGGCAATGGCAAAATCATTTTCTTTTAGGTTCTTTGTAATTGTTGACCCAGCAGCGATATAACAATGATCTGCAATTTGAATTGGGGCAATTAGATTGCTGTTGCATCCAATAAAAACGTTGTTACCAATTTCCGTCTTATGCTTTAGCTTTCCATCATAATTGACTGTGACAACCCCACAACCAAAATTAACTCCATTCCCACAGACGGTATCTCCCAGATAGGTTAAATGACTAACATTGGTTTTTCTTCCTAAGCAAGTATTTTTCAATTCCACAAAATTTCCTATTCTATCCTCATCTCCAACAATACTATGCATGCGAAGATGAGCAAAGGGTCCAACCGAAGCTCCTACTCCAATCGTTGAATCATAGGCCACACTATGCATAATTTTAGAATACTCCTTCATATAAACATTTACCAACTCTGAATAAGGACCAACGATAACCGATCGGTCAATAAATGAATCTCCTAAAATAATACTTCCTTGTCTAATAACAGCCTGACGTTCTATTCTTACACGAGGTCCAATGGTAATGGTATTCTCATTTTCAATAAACACCATATTTTGAATATGACGTTGGAGGATTCTTCTTCTTAGAATTTCTTTTATATACATTAAATCTTGATTATCTACTATAGCTTGAAAATCCATAGTTTCTTTTATATATAAGGTTTTCTTTTTTTTATCTTTAAAAATTTTATTAAGCAGAAAATCAAAAAGATTGAATTCATTCGTCTCAAGGATTTGTTTTAAATAAGAATTTTTTATACAAATAAAGCTTCCTATTTTATCCCCTTTGTTTTTTGATTTTACAATTGTAATTTTATTGTTTTGTTTACAATGCGTTTGAATTATCTTACATACAACGCTCTCTTCTAATAAAGGCATATTCTTGGATATAAAAACAGAGTACCCAGAAGCATCTACAAGATCAAGTAGGGTTTGAGATATGCCTTCCAAATCTAAATACTTGGCATCAACTTCTAATTCTGTATCCTTAGCATTATCATACGTGCAAACATATTTATAAGCAGGTATCCCTCGAAATGCTGCTAGCATATAGTACAATACGGATTCACCCAATATGGGTATAAGCTTTTGATTTTCTATATTCCAAAGAAAGACATAATTCATTTTTCATCCTCCCAACACTCTATATAATTTTATTACTGGGGCAGGTAAAAAAAGACTAAAATCAAAATAAAAAACCAGATTTAAAAATCTGGCATCTAAAATCTATTTTAAAGTGAATTAAATTGACTTTTATAGAAAAAGGTGTATAATAGGTTACGCAAAAGCATTTATTTGGGTGAAATTTAGCACCCCCATAGAGTTACAGTTTTTTTACGAGTGGGCGCTTGTTTTGAGTTCTGTAGCTCTATGGTCATCGAAATAAGTGCTTTTTTTGTTTGTCTTTTCTTTCAAACAATTCCCATTTTACTCATGAAACGTTGATTTAAAGACTCGTTTATTATAATACCCCCCCCCCCGGAAAAGTCAAGGATTTTACAAAAAAAATGTAACATTTTGTTTCCATCCGTCATACGCCAAAAAATTTAAACATATTGTGACAAAAACTGACATCAACCTATAATTGATTACAATTAGAATGAAGCGTAACATTGACACATTAAAACAGCTTTGATATAATGAATACAAATTAGATAGGTGACAAGGGATAGTAATACCTACTATATTAAACAATGCATTCCCTTTTCATCTAAAACCAAAACAAAGGAGAAAAATTCATGCGCCCACTCAAAAAATTAAATCTTTTTTTGCAAAGTATTTTCTGCATTTTTTTATTATGCAGTTGTCAGGATCAAATCCTATCTAAAGAATACGTAGGTATTTTATCTGACAAAACCGAGGACCAGCTTTCTACTGGATCAAACGTAGAGCTTAAAGGCTACGAAAAATTTATTTTTACCACCTCAGAAAAAGCTGAGCTTAAATCTGAAACCATCATGTTAATAGAGTTTAATTTTTATTCGGATATTTCCACAAATGTTACTATCCATTTTTTATGGGAATACACGACAACCATTTTTAACATAAAACATACAGCCGATTTTGGAAAAATTGAATTTTTATCTTCTGGCTCTGGCGTGAAAAATCCCCAGATGCTTTCCTATGAATTAGAGGAAAAGGACTATTTTGTCATAAAGAATAACAAAGTTCAAAAGCTAATTTTAGAAATTTCTTATGAAGGAAGCTTAAATTGTTTTGTGAATGTTCCTGATATTATGACTTTAGTCGACGATGATGAAGACTCTCTAGAAGATGAATGGGATAAAGAAGTTGAGGAGGAATTGCCTTATGAATAGGTTGGTTCTTCTCTTCACATATTTGTCGCAAAAAAGTTTTCATTTTCCTTAAAAATGCTTTTACTTAGTAAAGCTTTTAAAAAAATAAAAGAAAGAGGTATTGATATGAATAACAGTTTAATATTAAAGCTTGAGATAGAAATAAATAAAGATATATTAGAAAGTAATGGTTATAATTTTACAAATTCTGTACAAATCATCTGTGATGGTTTACAGCAAGCGGGATTAGTTAAGGAACTGGTAGAGGAAGGCCACATCATATATAGAGGTACTGGCTCTAATAAAGATTTAGCATATATTGGCCTAGTATATAGTAATTTGATTAAACAACAATGGTTTAAGGATTGCTGTAAAAAGATGGATTTATGGAAAGAAGACAAATCCAATCCAGATTCTTTACAATATTGTGGCAGTGCAATAGAGACAGCCAAAAAAAGTGGGAAATGGTAAAAAAAGATGAATAAAGAAAATAAGCGCCCACAAAACATTAAAGAAAGATTTTTCTTAAATTTCGATTTACATCAACAGGAACTAAAAAAAGCTGGATTTGGGGACCGCCCCTTAGATGCTTATCAGGAGCTAGGAAAAAGTCTAGAAAGCATTGGTTATGAAAAACGACAACAATCCAGTTGGTTCTCTGAAAACCCCAAAAATGAAATGGAAATTCTAGACGACCTTGATACTTTACTAACAAAGCACCCCTGGCTAAAGCCCTGTACAAATCATTTTACTGCCACAGCGGAAAATGCAGTTTTTGACCTTAACCCCTTCTTCCGTGAAGAAATGACGGCAGAGGAATTTCTAAGCTTTGAAAATAAAAAAGGAAATCTAAAGGAACAAAGAGCTATCCATTTTGATTTGGATACAGACAAAATAGATGAACATTATAGTTATCGGTCTAAGCCCTATACAGAGATTTATAACGCTATGCATGAGCTGGGCTTTGAAAGACAGCAGGGTTCGGTCTATATTTCAGACAATGAATTAACTCCAGAACAATTTGTTCACGCAGTTGAGCAGTTAAAGAAAAAAGTTCCCAAGCTAGAAAAAGTGGTTAAAAAAATTGACGCTAGCTATTTAAAGGATACTTGGGATTTAACGCCCTACATATCAAAATATCAAGAAAACTCCTTTGAGAACACCATGGATCAAAGGTTATCTTTAAATGAAGTGCTGATGTTGAATAAAAAGATTCGATATCAACAGGAAAGTCCTAAAGCCCTAATTGGTAAAAGCTTTGAATATGATAAAATCAACTATGAAATCCAAGACATTCAAAAGAATGAAAATCTTCCAAAGGATACTGCAACATTAAAACGGCTATCCGATGGGAAATTGTTTCAGGACAAGGACTTTGCTTCTACGATTCCCTTTAAATTAAATTTAATAGAATATCAAAAATCAAATCAGCTGGAAAACGAAAAAGCAGGAGCTGAAAAAATAAAAAGTAAATAAAAATAAGAAAAGGAGCGCCCACTCGTATGATTATTTTAGGTTTAGGAGATTTATTTCTCGATTTAATATCTAAGGCCTTATACGCCTTAGTTCAAGGTTTTTTTACAATACTTTATTGGCTAGAAAGAGTATTTAAAATTCTAGCCGGAGCAGAGCCAATTCCTGGTGGTGGAACTGGAACTGACACTTATTCCATTTTAGATCTCGTTTTAAAGGATACAATAACGGCTAAATTACTAGGAATTTTTTTATTCCTTGGTTTAGCCTTTTTCGTGTTATCCCTAAGCGTAGGATTGATAAAAGCAAATATGAAGAAGGATAGTCCTGGCGAAAGCAAGAAGGTCCTTGCTGCTTCTTTTAAAGCCCTATTCTATTTTGTATTCATTCCTACGCTTTTTATTGCTGCCACCTTCATTACAGGTCAGCTTATATACCGTGTGGTAGGAAGTATCAGTAGTTCAATTACTGGACAAAGTATAAACCAGAGCACATCTGCAGCTGATTCTATTGCCAATACTTTATTTACTAGGCTCTTCAATAAAAATGATAGAGCACATCTTAAGGGGTTGACCTTTCAATCCTCTTATGATTCCTTTGCTGACAATGGAGTATCTATGCGGATGGATAAAACAAGCTTTCAATATGTTATTGCAATCGTCGTTTCTGCCATTATGTTTTGGACATTGGGAATGTCAACCATAGGACTTGCCGAAAGAATCATCAACATAGTCATCTTATATCTCATTTCTCCAGTCATGATTGGAACCAGTCCTTTGGATAGTGGCTCTCGATTAAATGTTTGGAAGGATAAAGTGGTAGCTAAGCTATTTGGCGTTATGGGAAATATTCTTTCGATGTATGTGTTTTTACTCGTATTAGGTGTAGTTGGTGATATTATTGACTTTGCTGGAAAAAACGTTGAAGGAGAAGATCAATGGATTTTAACCTGTGTGTATGGAGTAGTGTGCATTGCAGGAGCTATGATGTGCTGTAAAGGAAGCACTCTAATCTCCTCCTTAATATCTTCCCAACAAGGACAGGAGGAAGGACTATCCTCTATGGCAACCTCTCAGCTAGCAGGACAAGGAATGAAACTCGCAGGAGCAGGGTTAGCTCTAGCAGGTGGGGGAGCCTTAGCAATGGCTAAGGGTTTAGCAAGCAAGGGGTTAGGAGCTACTAGTAAAAGTATCAGTGGAGCGACAAATTCCTCAGGTGGAAAAGCATCGTTATCTACAAATACAACAGACGGCGAAGGCTCTTCTTCTAGTTTAGCTACCTCTCAAAATCAAGCCTCCTCTTCTCCCAACGCTGTACAAAAAGGGATTAACGCAACTGGTAAAATACCACTCATTGGTGGAGCATTATCTACAATAGGTGGATTAGCCTATGGTGCTGGAAGACTCGCTGGAAAAGGGATAAAGACGGCAGGGAATGCAGTTTTACATCCTGTGAAGACAGCTAAGTCTATTGGAAATGCTACTAAAACTGCCGGGTCTAACATTAAACATGTCGCCACAGCTCCAGGGAGGGCTATGCAGTTAGGCTTAAAAACTCTATATCAAAAAGCAAGTAGACGAGCTCAAGCTGGTTTAGGACATGTTAGTACCAAAAGTATGGGTTCCGTTGGTAAGGATAAAAAAGTTAAGGCTGCAACAAAATCCTTAAATCAGGCCAACAAATCTTTATATAGAGCTCAAAGAAATCAAGAAAAAGCAGATAAAGACTTCCAAAAGCTAAATCGAAAGTTCCAACAATCAGAAGGGAATTCCAATCATAAGCTTAATCAAAAGCTATCTCAATCTGTTGAGAGATTGGAGGCGACCAACAATGAATTAGCGAAAAAAACCACCGCTAGACAACAAGCGGATAACAATCTTCTCGCAAAACAAATAGATGTTGGAAGAAGACAATCTAATTCTAAATTAAAGAAAATAGGAGATTCAGAAAAATGATACGCTTAATACCCCCAAAAACAAAAACAAGCTCTACTTTATTTGCAGGCTTTACCTTTAGAGACTTTAGAGTTTGCTTCATCTATGTATTAATTTTATTTATCATCGCTTTTTCAGGACTAGATACAATTTTCAGATACTGTCTTATTGCCTGCTTAGCTGTCATTATGATTACCTCTCTTTTAAAGGTGGAATTTGAGATGAGAGCTTATACCTATTATATTGCAATGGCAAACTTTGGATTAAGAAAAAGAAAAATACAAGCCTCTTCCTTTAAGGAGGCAACCGGAATTCAAATCTCTTCTACTGGTTTAGTTGATGCATCAGAAGGACTATTAAAATCTAAGGCTGTTGAAGTCAAGGGAATTGACTTTGGAATTTTAACAGAAAAAACTCAAGACTCCATTATTGACCATATTTCTACTATTTTTAAAATGGTCAAGCATGGATCTATATTTAAAATTGAAAAGCCTATTGATTTTTCTTCCTATATTGCGAAAAATAATGAAAAAATCAAATACTGGGAAACCTTAATCCAGCAAACGGAAGATAGCGATAAAATAATACGCTATAAAAAAAGAATAGAGGTCCTAGAAAATGTATCTATGACTTTATCCCATCTGCATGAGGATAAGGCTGTTCGAGCGGAAGCCTTTTACTTTGTAGCCTATGACTATAATGAGGATGCACTACTCTCTGTATGCCGAAGCATAAAAGGACTTTTAGAAGCGGAAGGCATTGAGGCAGAGCTGGTAGACGAACAAAATATGAAAATCTTTTATCAGCAATTTTATAATACAGAGTTTAATGAAGACAATAATTTCATATTAAATGCAGTTCATGAGCGTTGGAATAAATTAAAAATCGGAGAGGAAATCTATAAAATTGCCACTTTAACAGGGCTCCCCAGCATATGTGGAAATGCCTGGGCGTGGGAGCTATTTGCAATACCAGATACAAAGGTTAGACTTCACTTCTCTCAAGCCTCTGACAAAAGTAAGCAGTATTCTGCCATTAATAAATCCATTATAGAACTTCAAGGTAGACTTTCTGAAAAAAATCTAACAGAATCTAAAAAAATAGATATTAATAATGATATAGATTCTCTTCAATTGTTGCTTCAACAGCTAAAGATGGACAATGAACAGCTTCATACTGTAACCTTCTTCATTTTATATCCAGAATATGCAAGTAAAAAGGTAGATGAAATCATTCGAAACAATAACATTTATGTAAATCACCTATACTTTCATCAGCTAGAGGCCTATCTGTCTATGCAACCCTATAATTTGCCTCAAAAAAATTTAGAAAAGAAAATTTCCATCAACCTACAATCAAGTACTTTAGCGGCTACCTTTCCCTTTGTCTCTCATTTGTTTTTAGATCCTGATGGAGATTATCTAGGAGATAGCAGATATCCTGTTTTCTTTGATATATTTGATTCTTGGAAAAAGCATCATGCCCTCAGAACAAATTCTAATATTGTTATCATAGGAAAATCTGGGGGAGGAAAATCCTTCTTTACCAAAAAAATGCTTCTTCAGCAAGCATGTAATGGTACTAAAATTTTTGCGTTAGACCCTGAAAATGAATATCAGGTTTTAGCCTCCAATTTGGGAGGTAACTGGATAGATATGGGTGGTATCACCTCTGGAAAAATTAATCCATTCCATGTGTTTCCTTCCCTAAGTGATGATTCCTCAGGGAGCGGAGAATTAAAAAGTCAAAGACAATTTTTGCAGGAATTTTTCACCATCACTATGCCAACCCTAGATGAGGAGGCAAGACCCTTTTTAAATCAAGCCATTCAAATGGTTTATCTTAAGAAAAACATAACTGATGAAACAGACTTTTCTGTTTTGCCAGCAGAGTCCTATCCAACCTTTGACGACCTATATCAGGTGGCAAAGGAAGCCTTTTTAAATCCGAAAACCTATGATTTTGATAAAATAAATTGGCGAAGAATAGTAAATACATTAGAGGATTTTAGGGATGGCGGTCTTTATTCCAATCTATGGAATGGTCCTACCACAATGAAGCTAGAAAATGAATTTACCGTATTAAATTTTCAATCCCTATTTGCAAATAATAATACAGTTGTAGCCAATGGACAGATGCTGCTGGCGATGCGGTTTTTAATGCAAGAGGTCATTAAGAATAAAGCACGTAATGAGGATTTAGGATTAAACAATAATATACAAATTGTCGTTGATGAGGCCCACCAGTTTATCAATCCTGAATTTCCTGTTGCCTTAACCTTTATGAGTCAAATGACTAAGAGAATAAGAAAATATGGAGGAGGTATGGTAGTAACCACCCAGAACATAAAGGACTTTATTGGACAAAGTGAAGCAACTAAGGCTAAAGCAACCGCCGTGTTAAATGGTTGTCAATATTCTGCCATATTCGGTCTTCTTCCAGATGATGTGAATAGTGTCATTGACCTATATCGTTCCTACAATGGGGGACTAACCCAAGCAGAGATTGATGCCTTGACCTCTGCAAAACAGGGAGAAGCCCTATTTATGATTGACTATAAAACAAGAGTAACAGCCAAGATTGAATTGTACTATAATGAAATACAATACCTAGAAAAAAGATAAAAGATTGTCTTCTTCTTGATTTTAAACTTAAAATAGCATATAATATAAGCGAAGTAGAAATACTTTAAGTTCAGGTGATTCGCTACCATATAATGCGAAACTTTAAGTTCGGGTGATTCGCTACCATATAATGCGAAACTTTAAGTTCAGGTGATTCGCTACCATATAATGCGAAACTTTAAGTTCAATGAAAGATGCTTGACTATCCAAAGGTTAAGCATCTTTTTATTTATAGCTATGGGAGGAAATATGAAGCTATACAATATAAGTGATAACTACATCAAATATATAAGTGAATTTGATACGAATGTCTTATCTAGCCATGAAGAAGATAGAATCTATGGTAGACCCTATATTGGAATAGTAATTCAATATTCAGAATTGAATTATTTTATTCCACTTTCTTCTCCTGCAAATACCGATTATACTGCTTCTGGAAATATAAAGCCTAGTACCACTACAATAAAAAGAATTATTTCAAACCAACAATTATTAGGAAAGTTAAGAATCAATAATATGATTCCTGTCCCAGATAGCGAAATTATTCCAATTGATTTTTCCCATCAAAATAAAACAAGTACGGATATCCAATATCTTCACTTATTAAACAAACAAAGAATTTATTTGAATTCAATACAAGATGAAATCAAACGTGATGCAAATGCTGTATATAAACAAAAAATCATGGAAAAAAATTCAAGCTACTGGAAAAACGGCAAACTGCCTGGCTATTTAGATTCTACTGTAAATTTTTTAGTTCTAGAGGAAAAATGTAAAGAATGGTCTAAAAACAAAATGGCAGAGTCCAAGGAATATATGAATGAAAAAGAGCTTTTATTAAAAGTACAAAAGATAAGATATGAAAAAGAAAATTTAACCAGTTTACTGAATCAAAAGTTTGAATGTAAAGAAGGAAAATTTCAAATCCTAGAATTGAAAAAAGAAAATGCTCAAGTATCAGCACTCCTTTTAGAAATAGAAACAGGAAAAATATTATTAGAAGAAAAATTTGCATCTAGTAAGCCATTAAAGCTTCAACGTAAAGAAGCAAACTCCATAAATAAAAACTCTAAATTTGCAACTTCCAAATTGAAATGAAAAAGAGCTGTTTAGAAACTAAAACGTTTCTAACAGCTCCTTTTTTAACTTATAAATACATTTTGCAATATTGTCCATATTGTTGCAGAGGCAAATACGATTCCAGTTCCAATTCCGAACCAAATCATTCTACCCTTAAGCTTCTGCCGTTCTTCTGCCTGCTGAGCAGTCATAAACTGAAATCCGATTGCAATCACGATGATTACACCAATAACAGTTATGCCCCAAGTGAGAATACTAATAATAGTCTTCACTAAATCACTCAGCTCATTAAGCCCGTCAACATCCTGTGTTACATCAAGAAAAACAGGACTGGACATTGCTTTCCCAATTAAATTTTTCATGGCGCTTGTTTTAAGTTTTTCTCCTTTCATAGTTTGCGGAATTATCCGTTGTAAAAATAATAGCATAGATATTTCTCATTGTCAATCTATTGAATACTATATTTTTTTACCCACTTTCTTTTAATTTGAAAATCTAAAATAAAGCTTTATAAAAAAATTGAAATCTAGAATTGCTTTTCTTAAAAAGAATCGGTATAATATAACTATAAAGAAAATATATAAATCGTAAGCGCCCACTCACGAAGAATTTTATTTTATCTCTTAAATTATTTTTTAATATGCCATTACTGGCGTTATTTAAGAGAAATCGTATGATTCAATACTTCTTTTTTGGTTGGGCTTGCTTACCTAAAAGAGAGGGATTGACAATGAAAAAACTAGGAAAAATTATTGGTTTACTATGCATAGCTGATATCGGTATTTTTTTACTTTTGGTTTTTTTGATAGGAGCTTTTATGAGCTTTGTATCTCCACCAGTAGAAAAACTAACCCTATCAGCTATTTTTTTATCGGGAATTAAGATATACTACTTACCACTAATCGTAACGCTAGCTTTTACCGTATATATCGGCTACAAACTAGGAATACAAAAGCTCTTTGGGTTTAAAAAAGCTCTAACTCTAACGGAACGTGCAGACTCTAATCTGTATGGTCAGGCTGAATTTATGACAAATAAAGAACTAAAAGCCTTATACGGAAAGAAAAACAAAATTAAAAAATATAATAAAAAAACAAAAGAGTATGTTATAGAGGAAAAAGCTTCAGGTGAGGATATTGACTGGAAATATTTAGTGGATGAGGAAGCAGAAGGCTATGTAATACGCTCCTATAAAAGAAACGAAACCCTATTTATTGATACTCTTAAAAAAATGAACTGCCTTGTTATAGGAACAGCTGGAACAGGAAAATCCTTATACTATCTAGGACCAACCATTCAGGCAAATGCGAGAAGCAGCACAAAAGCTTCTATGCTAATTAACGATGTAAAGGGCGAGCTGTTTGAAGCTCATTCTAAGCTTTTGAAGGAACAAGGCTATACCGTAATCTGTATCAATTTAAGAAATCCGAGAAACTCTACTCGAATCAATATATTAGATGATATCTGGGACATGTATCATGCCTACATAGAAACTAAAGACGGAAATTATTTAGATTTGACCAGCCAGTATATCGTTGAGATTGCAGAGATTCTCTCTCCACCAATAGATGGAAATAATAAAGAATTTGGAGATGGAGCCATTGGTATTTTGTGTGCAATACTTTGGGGGATGCTTGAGGACTCTACCAACCCTAATTATAAATTCACAAAGGATATGTTTACAATCAGTCAAATTTCAAATATTTTAAATAAGCAATCTAAATATTTAATAGACTTTTTAACTCATCGAGATGCACAGACCTCTCATGTTTTTGAAAATGCTTCTATGATTATAGATAATGCAAGTGAAAAAACCGTTTCTTCTTATCTTTCCACTCTCCAAACGAATTTAAGAAAATTTTTAGATCCAGGAATAGAGTATTTGACACAAACCTCGGATTTTGATTTAAACGGCATTACTCAAAAACCAACTGCTATCTTTCTAATCATTCCAGATGAAAGCTCAACTCGTTATGTGCTTGCTACTGCAATTATTGTTCAAATTTACAATAAGCTGATTGCAACAGCATCCAAGCAGGAAAATCTTAGTTTAGATAGACCATGGTACTTCTTCTTAGATGAATTTGGACAAATGCCTAAAATAGCCAAATTTCCAAACTGGATAGCTGTATGCAGATCGAGAAACATCTATCTATGTCCCGTCGTACAGGCCAACTCTCAGTTAAAATCCGTGTTTGGAGAAAATGATGCAATCACCATTCAGGACCAATGCCATTTAAAGGTTTTTCTAGGATCTAATGATTTTAGCACACTGGAGTATTTTCAAAAACAGCTTGGAACCTATACTGTATACAACCGCTCTGCCTCAATTAACGAGAACACTCTAAAAAATAAAGAGTTTGAAGGAACTACCTCTATTACGAAAAAGGATTTAGTCACAATAGATGAGCTCCAATACCTAAAGCCTGGCAATGGATATATCACAATTCGCGGTCAAAAGCCAATAAAAACTACCTTTGTTCCCATTTTTGACGAAGAATGCAAACAGAAAAAAATATTTATCCTAGGTAGTATTCGGTTAAGTATTCCTGAAAAAAAAGAAAGCTATACCTTTTATAGCCTAGATGAACGAGAAACCATTTACTTGTCTGAGGAACTAGAGGGTATAGAAGAAAACCTAAAATAAAAAAATTTAAATAAGGAGATAAAACATGAAAAAAAATAAGCGCCCACTTATTCTTAAGATTGTTTGGATTGCAATCTTATGCTTTACCTTTTTACTAATCCAAAAAACAAATATGCCATCTGCTGAGGCGGCTGTGCCTTCAGTTACTGTTACTACAGAAACCCTAAAGACCTGGAATATAACTTGCAATGTCCCCTCTTGGGATGATAGAGTATTTAATAGTACACCAAAAATTGATGAACTAATAAAAAAATTAGATTTAACTATTACTAGAGATGGAAATGTGAAATTTGATAAGGGAGACTCCATAAATAATACTTGTTGGGAAGGAGACTACTACTATGAATATTGTCTAAACTGGGAGGTATTAGATGAAAAAGACGATACTTCAAACTGGATAGATAGTCAAAGCAATCATAACTGTACAGGCTATGAAAAAGGATGGACGTATCGAGTAAAGGCCAATGGAACAACTGTAACTGGAGATGATCTTGATAAGGAAGCTAGTGGTCTATCTATTAAAGATGGATACAACACCATTGAGCTAACCCTAGCCCTAGTATATGTAGATGGATATAGCTATGATATTGACCAGAGAAGCTGTTACTTCTATAATTACACTCTTACAGGACAAATTTTGATGTTTGATGAGGAACCTCCTCAAATAGCCATAAGCAATGGAGCTTATTTTAATCGATACCTATATAATATTTCTGTAACGGACAATGTAGCTCTTTCTAAAGTCTATTACTATTATCATGAATCTCGGTGGCCAAGCAGTATAACAGATACCAAAACTGACATAGCGGCAAGTGGTTCTAAGGTATTACCTAGCTTTACTAAAAATGGATATTTTGAGCTTCATGCAATCGATACATATAATAATTCTACAACGGTCAAGTTTTGTATCGATACAGGCTCTCCCCAAATATCGGGTGTTCAACAAAATGGCATCTACAATACCGCTCAAACCATCCATGTAACAGACTCTCTTTCAGGAGTTAATACGGTCAGAGTTAATGGAAACCTCGTTCAATTGGATTATAGCAATAATTATCGAATAAGCGTTAGTACTACCACATCTCAGGTAATTAGTGTAGAATGCACCGATAAGGCAGGGAATAAAACTACAACCTCCTTTAGATATGACGTTCAAGCTCCTAGTATTTCTGGAGTAGAACAAAATGCCGTCGTAAAAAATGCAACTATTACCTATTCAGATAATTCTGACAACTTGTTGTATACAGGGTATAAGGGAATTGCTCAAGCAAAATATGGGTATAGTCAAAGCAATGAACCAAGTGTTGCCGATACTGATTTTACCTCTGGAAAATCCTTTACAGAGGAAGGGAATTACTTCATAGAAATTAAAGATCAGGCAGGAAATATCACACAAAGAAGATTTACCATAGACAAGACAGCCCCTACAATTACTGGAGTTACAAATAATGGCTACTACAATTCCACGCAAACCTTAACCTTTTCCGATAAAAATGGATTAGCCAAATTAAAAATTAACAACGAAGAAAAAAGTCTTGCCTCCTCTTATTCCTTTTCCAATAATGGTACCTATGAGGTTGAGGTTACAGATAAAGCAGGCAACTCCTCTTCTATCCGCTTTACCATTGATAAAACGGATCCCAATTTATCTGTTACAAATCACAATAACTTTTCCAACAATATCTACTATTCTAATGGTACTCTTTCCATTACCTCTAATGAACGAGTCACATTTACCTTTGATGGTCAAAAGATAGCTGAAAACACCACCAGTGTTAGTATAAATGCTAGGAATTATGAATCTGGAAGAAAGGTTTTAACCGCAACAGATATTGCAGGAAATAGCTCAACTGTAAATCTATTTTTAGATACCTCTTATCCGAATATGGTATTTCGAAATTCTATACTGAGAGATTCATATTATTATACGCGACAATCCGAAAGCATTGAGTTTACTTCCTCCTACAGCCCAATTCTAGAGGTCAGCTATACTCTAAATGGCGGTTCTGTCAATAAAACGAATGCCAATCCTTTGAACTTATCTAGTGAAGGAACCTATCGTATTATAGTGACCACCAAGGCAGGAAATAGTACAACAAAATATCTCATCATTGATAAAACGGCTCCTACGATAGGTATCACATCTAAGGGACAGGCCCTTTTAAACAATGCCTATACCAACCAACAAATAAATGTCACATTTTCGGATAACATTGCCATAAATGAAGAGGAATGCTTTTACTCCTTTGAAGGTGGGGAAAAACAGCGTTTCACAACCAACACCAATTTTTCCAATGTGGGAAGTTATACCTTCTGGATTGCCGATAAGGCCGGAAACACCAAATCTCAGCAGGTTACCATTGAAACGACAGCTCCTACAATTACTGGAGTTACACAGAATTCCTATTATAGAACCAGTCAGACCTTAACCTTTTTTGATGAGGTTTCTGGAATACAGGAGGTTAAAATAAATGGTGAGGTCGTTACACTTACTAATGGTCAATATCGAGTTTCAGCTACGACAGATAGCCACTATGAGGTAGAATGTACTGACCGAGCTGGTAATAAAGCCAATCTTATTTTTCATATGGACATGACCTGTCCCACAACAAATATAGATAAGAAATATTATAATTATGATTTCCGCATTCAAATAAATGATTTCATGCTTGATGCTGCATCCTATATAAAAAAGGATGCGGATGACCCTATTTATTTAAGGGAAACTGCCTCCTATTCTATTACCACCTTTGGAGATGGAGAATACACTCTATATTTAATCGATAAAGCTGGAAATACAGTTACTCATACCTTTACCATAGACACCATTCCACCAGAGGGTATTTTATCTGGATATACTTCAGTTAAGGATTCCATCTACTTGGCCAATGCTTCTTCTGTGCTTAAGTTTACATTTCAAGAGGATGAGGCTACTGCCACCTTCAATAACACTTCCTATACCTCTGGCAGCTCCATATCCACAACTACACTAGAGGATGGAAGCTACTCCTTTATATTGACCGATAAAGCTGGAAATTTTACCACCTATACTGTTGACCTAAAGTCATCTGTTCCTACCGCGTCAATCTCAGGCTATTATAGTTATTTAGATTCTGTATATTATGGAAATAATTCTTCTGTTTTAACCATCAGCTGGAATGATCCTACAGCTCATGTCCTTTTCCAAAACATTGAATATAGAAATGATTTTACAATTCTTTGTTCTACCTTAGAGGATGACACAAACTATGAAATACGCATTGAAGATACCTATGGAAATTATACTACTTACTCCTTTATAGTGGATAAAACTCCAGATTCTAATAATTACAATGCTTTAATAAAAAATAACTATTCGTGGATAAATCATTGGTATAATACCTTTGATTATACCTACACCAATTCCAATTTTGTGAAAGGACAGGACTTCTCCTTTGCAACTCAAAAAGAGGCAATAGACTTTGCCTGGAATAGAGAAAATTCCACTGTAGATTCTATATCCTATACAGGACAAACGGTTTTCACCTCTAAGTACTATGGAACTGTTACTGAGTTTTACGATTATGAAAATTTACCAAATGTAGCAATTGGTGACACCATTTATCTATATAAAAGCCGAACAACCAACTCAAAAATTGTTGTTTACTTCGATTATCAAAATCTCTACGATTCCATCCAATTTTATATTCAAAAATCTATAGAAGAAAAATACAGATTCTTTGATAGTGAAGAAAATATTCAAAAGGCATATAACCAAGATTTATATTACTCCTGTTTTTATATCAATCAAACCAGCTATACCTTGAATCGAGCAGAATCAACAACCTCTATTTCCGTTTCTAAGGACCATACCACCTATATTCCACATACGAATAAAGCCATTCTATCTGAAGGCTACAACTATGTAAGAGAAACGGATCGTGCGGGAAATATGTTAGAGTATGTCGTAATATTAAACATAACGCCAATCACTTACTCCGTACTTACTCCCGGAAACGTAAAGGATGCTGTCTATACAACAACCCTACAGAATGAGCATATTTTATATAGCTCTATGTCTCTAACCCTAGCTCTCAACTCAAATTATCCTGAGCATAATATCCTAAAAATTCAATATACTTCCTTAAATAATGAAAAGACAACCTCCTTTATCACAGATGATGGTGCAGAGCTTTCAAAGGAGGGCACTTATATCATTGACACCTATGACATCTTTGGAAATAAATCCTCTACAAATACGATTTACATTTTATATTCTGCACCTCAAACCACCTCTGAAATCACAAAAATAGATGGTATAATCATTGATTTACATTTTGAAATTTTATATCAGAATCTAGTTCAAAATCAAATAACAAACATTTTAGTACAATATACAGATATAGAAGGCAATTCTACATACCTTACTAAGGATGCCAACGATATACCTATTTCCACAGATGCAACAAAATTGACCTTTGTAGAAAGTGGAACCTATACTCTGATGATAACCGATGTTTTTGGAAATTCCTCTACAACATCAGAGGTACTCCAAAAGGGGAAACCTTTTGGTCAGCTTTATGCCGGAAATCCAGCAACCTCTATCCCCTCTGGAAGTATAACCAATCAGCCAATCTATTTCAGCTTTAATACCGAATATGAATATACGTGTACCTTAAATGGAGCGAAGTATTCCTCAGGAACCCCTATTTCCATAGAAGGTATCTATGAATTTATTTTAAGTAACGCGGATTCAACGGCTACCTATACAATAGAAATAGACAAAACAGCACCTACTTCTGTTCTCTATGATCGAGATACACCAATTGAGACTGGAATAACCACCTCCTCCAAGACCATACGAATGGACTGGGAAGAGGAGGGGATTACTGTTCTTTTGAATGGAATTCCCTATGAGAAAAACTCCTATTTACGTAAGGAAGGAAAAAATATTTTCAAACTGATGGATATTGCCGGAAATGTTGTTGAAAAGACGGTGACCATTGACTGGACACCTCCAAAGGTTCGAATTATGAGTGGACGCTATGAAGTGGAAAATGGGTCAATAGTTAATACACGAATCAAATTTGAATGGGATGAAAACAATTGTACCGCCTATTGTAATGGCGTCTTGTACTCCTCTGGAAAACTGCTTACTACCGCAAACACCTATAATCTTACTATAACAGACCGCTATGGAAATTCAGCTCTCTATACCTGCACATTAGATTTAAGCACTCCAGAGTTTAAACTTGTAGATGTTAACGGAAATGAGCTATCTTCTGGTGCTAAAATCAACACCGGATTTTATATCACATGGGATGGAGATTATTCGGTTTATTTAAATGATGCGATTTATACAAAGGAAGCTGTTATCTCGATGGCTAGAGTGCATACAATTCAGGTAATCAATATTGCAGGAACTATCGTTACCTCTACTGTCTCTATTTCCTATACTCCTCCAACAGCTCTTATCTACGACTATAACGATACCCTTTTGAAGAATGGTTCTATAACAAATCAAAGATTTTATATTACATGGACAGATTCAAAGGATAATAAATTAAGCTGTACGTTAAATGATATGGCCTATTCAAAAGGAAAAGTCATTACTACTGATGGAGAATATACAATAACGATTCTAGACGAATTTGGTAATTCTTCCATATATACATTAACTAGAGATACCGTTGCTCCTACAGGTATACTACATGGGGTTATAGCTAATTCTATAACGAATCAAAATGTAACCTTTGAATGGCAAGAAGAGGATTGTACTGTACTACTAAATGACTTAATCTATCTACCACAAACCATCATTTCTGAAGAGGGAACACACAAAATTCAAATTACTGATCTTGCTGGAAATACAAATAGTTATTCCTTCACCATTGATAAAACACCTCCTGTATTTCAATTATCTCAAGAGCTTAATGAAAATAAGTATTGTAATAAGAGACTGTCTATTTCCTGGTCTGAATCTCAATGCGTGGCCATGTTAAATGATAAAAGCTATATCCGAGATACCTTAATTTCTGATGGAACCTATACCTTTGTTTTAACCGATACAGCAGGAAATTCTTCCTCTATTCACTTTATCATAGACCGCTCTGTCCCACATATTACGATTTCAGGAATTGATTCAAAGGGAAATACAAATCAGCCTGTAACCTTGTCATGGAATGAGGATTATATAGTACTATTAAATGGTATAGCTATTGAATCTGGTACTAAGGTTACCGAAGATGGAGTTTATGAAGTGATAGTTGAAAATTTAGCTGGAAATACAGATACATATAGTTTTGAAATATCTACAAAGGCTCCACAAGGCATATTAAACGGCGTGGAAAATACCCAGGCGACAAATCAAATTGTATCCTTTTACTTTGAAGCACCTTCTACTGCTACACTCAACAATCAAGCTTATATTTCAGGAACAGCCATTACTAGAGAAGGCACCTATACGATTATCCTCACTGACAAATTTTCCAATACAAACGTCTATACCTTTACTATAGATAAAACCCCTCCTGTGGCAACATTAAATGGCGTTAAGCCAAATGGGACAACCAACACAGTTGTAAGCATTACCTTTGATGAAGAGGATGCCACTGCGGCTCTAAATGGAGTCTATTATACCTCTGGAAGGGAAATAATTGAGGAAGGCAGCTACGAGCTTATACTGACAGACAAGGTGGGCAATAGTACGACATATACCTTCATCATTGATAAAACTGCACCTTCTATAAACCTATTTGGCGTAGAAAATGGAAAGACAACTAATCAGTCAGTTTATATTACTTGGCTAGAAAGTGGATGTTCCGCTTACCTAAATGAAAAGGAATATACCTCTGGAACCTATATTCGAGAGGAAGGCTTTTATGAATTTAAAATTATGGATAAGCTTGGCAATGAAGCCTTCTATACCTTCAGCATCGATAAAACTGCACCTGATATTATTATATATGACGAGTCAACAAACATTCTTTCTCCAAATACAATCATCAATCATTCCTTCTATATCTTATGGCAGGAGGAAAATTGTATAGCAGAAATGAACGGAGTGCCTTACAATCAAGAGCTCATAAAGGAAACTGGAGAATATATCTTTAAAATATGGGATGCCTTAGGTAACCAAAAACAAATTTTTATGCAGATCGATTATGCAGCACCTTTGGCTAAGCTATTTGGAGTAGAAAATGGCCAATCTACAAAAGAAACCGTGTATCTAGAATTTAAAAGCGATTGTACTGCAACCTTAAATGACCAAAGCTATACCTCTGGTAAAAAGATAACTGAAGAAGGCTTCTATACCTTTATTATACAAAATAAAATCGGAAACTCTACAACCTACACATTTACCATTGATAAAACTGCACCTACCATAAAGGAAATTCAAGGACTAAATGAAAATAATTATGGGAATTCCTCTGTAGTTTTTCTATTTGATATTGAGGATGCTACAGCAACCCTGAATGATACCACATATGCTTCAGGAGATTCCATTACAGAGGATGGAGAATATGAATTAAAACTAATGGACGCTGTCGGAAATACAAGTTCTTTCTTCTTTTGGATTAAAACCTCCAAGCCAGAGGGAATATTAGATGGAGTGGAAAATCAGGGCTACACCAATAAACCAGTTAGTCTATCCTGGAAGGATAAGCAAGTTTCCGCAACCTTAAATGCTTTACCTTATAGCTCCGGAACTCCTATCATAGAGGATGGAGAATATGAATTAATTCTAAAAGATTTGGCTGGAAACACCAATACTTATACCTTTAATATTTCTACTCAAAAGCCTTCTGCAACTCTTGAGGGAATCAATGAATATAATCTATCAAACTCTATGGTTAAAATATATTATTCTGGTTGTGAGTGTTTAGTCAATGATAAACCTTATGATAGAAATGGCTATCAGGAAGAAGGATTTTATACGGTTCTTTTAAAGGATCGTTATGGCAATAATTCTACCTACACCTTCACCATTGATAAAACAGCGCCCATAGCTGAATTAAGTGGAGTAGAGAATCAAGGCTATACAAATAAACCAGTTTATATTACCTGGCAAGAGGCAAACTGTACAACCTATTTAAATAATGAACGCTATGAAAAAGGAAGTTCTATTAGAAAGGATGGAGAATATACGTTCCTAATTATAGACCAAGCTGGGAATACTTCCTCCTATAGCTTCTCCATTTCACAAGCTAAGCCTTCTGGATTACTCAATGGAACCTTTAATGGAAAAGGCAATTTCACAAATCAAGATGTTACTTTCACTTGGGAAGAAAGTTCCTGTACAGCTACCCTCAATGGTAATATTTATACCTCAGGAACAATCATTTCTGAAGAGGGAGATTACATAGTGCATCTAACCAATAAATATGGGAATACTTCTTCTTATGAATTTACTATTGATAAAACCAACCCTATCTGCAAGCTAATCGGCGTAGAAAATGGCGGTTATACAAATAAAAAAGTAACTATAGATTTAAACAACGAAGCTAACATTACTACCTACGTAAATGATATTCTATTTGAAAAAGAAACCATTACAACAAATAACATGGAATTATATAATGGAACTTATCATGTAAAATTTATAGACTTGGCAGGGAATATTACAGAATATTATTTTGAATATTATTATGAAAATGAAAGCTCATTAAAGGAAAAGTTAACTATTGAAGCCTCACAAAATAATACTACAGCCATCATTTCTTTTGATGGGGATTATACGTTAACTATCAACGATCAGCTATCTGAAAATGGTGCAATACTAAATCAAGAGGGAAAGTATACCATCAATCTTTCCGATAAATTTGGAAATATATATTCAACTCAAATTAAAATATCCGCTGAAGAGATTCCAAATTATACCTTAAATAATATTGCAACTATATTATCCATCGTACTTGGCTGTTGTTTAATCGGATTTATCATTTTTAAAAAAGTCTCTGGCAGCAAAAATCCTTACAAAAAAAATAAATAATATGAAAACCCCTAAAGTTAAACCTTAGGGGTTTTTATAAAGATAATGAATACTTCTTGAAAGAGTGTTCTTAATCCTTTTTTTATTGTATTGCTGTAATTGTATAGGTGGTTCTACCTAAATTCCAGTCATCTCCCATACCTCCATGAGCACCCCATCTAATCTTAAATAGTCCTGTACTAGAAACATCAGAGATATTGATAGTAAAACTAACAGTGTGAGCCCACCAGCTTGTATCCTTATATCCTTTTCCATGTTCCACTGTGGCGGAATCTAATTGCCTATCTCCAGGAGTATAAATCCAAAGATCCTGATATCCATCATTAACCTCTTGGCAGTCAAAGGTAATAGAAATGGTAAGTTTGGTATATCCTAAAGACTTTAATAGTTCAATATTTAATTTAGGATTTACTTCCTGATAAACCTTATCCTTATCTGTAACTCTTATATTGGTTCCGTCTCTATGAACAACATCAGTAGAAGTTCTTTCCCACAACGCTTCACAACTAACATTATTTGCAGGCATTGTTTCTATTGCACCTAACCACCCTAAGAAATGATATCCATTGGCAGTTATTTCTGGATAAATTATCCCTTCCTGATAATAAAAATACTCTACTCTATCGTCTTGACCATTATTCTGTTTAAAAGTCATAGCATATTTGTTTCGAGGATAGTAATATTCTATTACATTTAAGTTTTCATCTTCTTGTAAGACGATAGACTTTTCCTCTGGATTTGAAAAACCAACTCTAGAAATTAATGCCCCAGTCACAGTTGCATGTTCATTCTTTTTAGATGTATATTTTTCATAATACGCATAACTAGTATCTCCTTTAATGTACTCCCCATTTGTATTCATATAATAATGGTGAACAGTATATCCTACGAGAGCATCTGCATTAATCATTAGTATGGTTTGTACAGAATTAGAAGGAATATCATCTTGATCATAAATATCAAAGGAAACAATCATAGGTATAGTAACATCTCCTTGATTTTCACTTAAAAACTTATCTCTATTCTCTTTAGTAATATAGATAATTTGTTTTCCATTTTCTGTTATTATTTCAAATAATGAATTATCAAGTTCAACAGATAATGGCTCATATCCGCAAGCTTCACTAATAAACTGACTTAAATCAAAAGTATAATTGCTTTGGTCGATATTTCCTTTGAATTCATTTTTTAATCCTATAGGAGGTAAGTTCAAACAAGAGGCAATACTCTTTATCTCCGTATCTGGATTAAACCCTGGCAAATTACTATTAGGATCCAAATAAACTTGTGCATCTATAAAGTTATTATATAAATAATTCAAAGTTTCTCTATTGTAAATATTTTTTACTCCTGCAAAATTAATATATGTTAATCCTTTTGGAAGCAATAGTTCACCATTTACTATTACATCACTATTCTTAAGACCTAGCGCTTCTAAATTTTCAAACTTTTTCAAATTATGAGCATTAACCACTTTTGGCGCATTTTTATCATTATTTATTATTAGATATTTTAAATTTTTATATCGAGAAGTATTTGAAAAATCGTTTATATCAATTTCTTCACTGAATTTATTATTTGATAAATTCAAATACCATAATCCATTACTATAATCAACAAAATAGGATACACCGTCTTCTCTTAACTTGGTAAGATTACAGTTTGAAGCGGACAAAACATCCAAATGAAAGCTACGTAAAATATGATTCCCATCTTCTCCCTTTTGGCCTTCCTCTGTCAAATTTAAATTATCTATTACTAGTTCTTTTAAACTATTCCCCAGCTTAGACAATTTTGAAAGATTCGTAAATGCATTTCCACTAATGTTTAAATACATAAGATTTTCACATTTAGAAAGCATTTCTACATTATCAACTTCTGTTTGATTTGAAGCTGAATTTACAGTATACGTCTGTGGTATCTTTGCATCAGGAATTTCTAAATGTATCAGGTTTGGCATTTCACTTAAAAAGTCTAGCTTCTCAATAATAAAATTTGAATTGTAGGAAGAAATTTCTAAGACCTCTAAAGATTTTAAACCTTTTACATCTAAAGAAAAATTAGTATTACTAAAATTGTTATTGCTTAATTGTAGAACCTTTAAATTGACTAAGTTTGTAATAAACTTTGTATTGCCTGTTAAATTATTGTCATTTAAAATCAATTTTCTTAAAGATACTATGCCATTCAAAACATAAGCACCCGCAGAAATGTTATTACTAGATGCATCTAACACCTCTAGTTTTTTCATGTCTCGAATAAATTCTAAAGAATCAATGGCGTTGTTGCTAATATTTAATTTTCTTAAATTAATTAACGACTCTAATGCAGAAGCATCTCTAAAATCGGCGTTCTGACAACTTAAATTTATTACTTCAAGTGTCAAAGATACAGAAAGACTTGAAATATCATTTATTTTATTATTATCTAATGACAAATATTTCAACTTTTTTAAATTTGCTAATTCTGTTATATCTCTGATATTATTGTTAGATAACGCTAAATATTCAATATTTTCTGCAAATCTTAAATTTTCAACGCTAGATATTGAATTATTATCCAAATACAAATATTGTAGTTTATTATAATAATGATTCCCTAAAATATTTGTAGTAGTGATATTATTATTTGATAAATCTAAGATAGATAAATTCGTCAATTGATTAAATGGATTTACACCTCCATCATTTAATCCAACACCGCAATTCCTTGCAATAAATACTTCAAGATTTTTTAAAGGAGCTACTTCTGCTAGATTTGGCAATAAATCCTGTCCTGTTATATTTAATTTTCGCAAGGTAGTTAAATATCCAATTCCCTTTAAACTTGTTAATTTTTTGTTGATTCCTTTTCCATCTATTTGTGCATTTGGATTATAGCTTAAATCTAAGGTATACCACTTATCATCCTTCATATTTGTACTCTTAAAAGAATCTACGGTAAGTACATTAAATGTTCCAAATCTAGAAACCATATACCTTCTTAAGGTTTCATCTGGTATATTTTCAGAATATTCATTTAGCTTTGCTATAACTTTACTATTGGTCACTAAATTTACATTATAAGATAAATCCTCTCCAAATTGTAATCCATCTTGCATTAAGGAAGCATAAAGAATAATACTAGACATATTATCAGCTCCTGGAGAAACCTTAACAACACCATTTTCCACATTGGCCATTGTAGGATTAGAGGTTGTCCAGCTAACCTGAATATCATATTTATCAGTGGAAATTGGCAGTTCAAAATCATTAGATAAATTTAATGTTAAATGATTTATTATATACTTGTTAGCATATCTGTACATTTCTACATCAGAAACTCCCTGAATGGTAACATTATATAAGTTTATCTCTCCTAAATACTCATTATCAAAGGTTAGTGTAGCTGTTAAAGTAACATTCTTGACATCTTCCTTTTTTCTTTGAATTTGATTGCCATTAATTAAAACGGATTCATCTCCCATACTAACTTTCCATGTTAGTTTTACATCCTCAGAAAGAACATTGGAGGTAATCCCTCTTGCATCTGCTTCATTGTATTTTCCTGGCAAATATAAATCGGATTCTATAACACCATTATTTAGAATTTGTTTCTTTAAATAAGCTTCAATGGAAGTAGGTTCTGGTATACTCACTAATCCTTTTGCTGTCAAATTCAATCCATATTCTACAACATAGGATCCTAAAGAAATTCGTGCAACAAGTGTTACGCTCTTATCATAAGTTGGTTGATTAAATTTGCCATCTCCATCTATTACATTATTGTTTAGAGAAGACCAGCTTACTTTTGCACCATTATACTCAGTAAATAAATAGCTTGATGGAATATCAGAACTAAATGACTTATCTCTAAATTTATATTCTATTTCATTAATTACTTCTTGTATTTCTTCTGGATAATCATTTTCTGGTAAAGCTGTTACTTTCTTTAAAAAGGTTTTAAACTTTTTATTAGGTAAGGTCACTATGGCTGTAATACTTATATCTGTTCTTTTTTCGGGAATATGGAAAGCTCCTGTAGTTTCTAAAATAGATGGATGACTAATATTCCAGTTAATTGAAGCCACATCATTTCCCAATTGCATATACAATGGTAATTCAATATCTCCACAAAGAAATTCTGGAACAATAGCGTCTAAAGAAAGCATAAGAAATTCAAAAAAGTTTTCATCATCCTCTGGGTTAAATGGAAGAATAGAAATAACTTTTGTATAATTTTTTGTAGCTTTATTTTTTAATGTGATTTTACCTGTAAAGGTTACATCACTACTAGAATCTAAATTCAAACGCTCTCCTTTATTATTCATCAACTGTATATTACTAGACTCCCATGAAATGGTCGCCTCTCCTTTAATTGAAGAAGGCCCTTCTGTTGGAAGAACTATATTTGAATAAGTCTCATTTGGCAATTGCTCATTTAACCACTGTTCTAATTGCTGAAATAAACGATCATTTTCTAACTCATAATGGGCTAGAACCGTTATAGTAAAAGTAGCAAAATTACTTTTAGACGTATCGTGTTGATTTTTAACATTGACATAGGCAGTTAGTTGTACTTCTGTGTCAATTTCAGGAAAGTTAAATTCTCCCGATGTAGATATTATATCTTCTTTATTGCTTTCCCATCGAATTGTGCAATCTCCATATTCAGTAGGAAGTTCAAAACTTTCATACCAATCATAAGGTATTTTAGCATCCCCTTCAGGCTTGGTATTTGTTTCTCCACCTAATAAATAGACACGAACAGCCATAAGTTGTTGGGAGTTATCGATTTCACCATTCGTACAGGAAATAAGCAAAAACAAGCAAGAAAATAAACTAAATAATATTAATAATATTTTTTTCATTTTTTAGAGCCTCCCTAGAATAACCCGTTTTTTATTATGGAATTTATAAGATTTTCAGGACTTAAATAATTACCCATAAAATCTTCTACGACAACCTTTTCGCCTGTTCTCCAATGCTCTATATAACCGTTTGCCCATCTTCTACATACACCACTCATTAAATTTAAGAAGAAATACCCTTCACCGCAGAGTTTATAATCTGTTGTATATGTTCTTACAAGAATTGCCATTTCAACATCATACTTAACTATTTGCCATGGCACTATAGTTCCATTAACTTCTGGTATAGCATTAAATGTTCTTGAAAATGTTTGACCTTTTCCTGTTTGCATAAGCTGGGACGAACCAAATTCTAGTGTAATGGCTTCTTCAATAAGGAATCCAAATTTGGTTTCTGAACTTACTTTTTCTTCAAATCCTAATGAAAAACTATTTTCAACACTATACTCTACAGATATAGAATTAGCTGTTGTATATTGATCTAATCCAGTAATAGTTTGAGTTTGGCCTGCAATATTTCCAGCCTCTCCCTTCGTTGTCATTTTTAAACCACTTATTTTCATAACCGTAGCCATGTCTGTATCCTGTGGCATAAAAAAATTAAAAATTAAATCCCCGGCAGTTTGTATTCTTGGATTTTCCATATCAAATCCAACATATTCATACCACTGCTTTTGATGTTCCTCAATATTTGGAGCATCAAATTCATTTTCTAAATAATCTTCTCCTAATTCTGGCTTTGGAACTTCTTCTGACTTATTTTCCTCAGTAAAATTAGGAAAAGCGTCCTTTTGATTAGCAAGACAAATGCCTGTAATCGTAAAAGAACATACTACAATAATAAAAACTAAAAAAACAATCTTTTTCATATTACTACCTCTCTTATAATTTTTTCTATTTAGTTTTTTAAAAAAGTGAACGATTCTTTGTAATCTTTGAATTCCATCTCCCCCTTAAATTAAAGTAAATTTATAACATTAAGAATAGTTTTATCTAATTTAATTATATTTTGTAAAATCCTGTAAAGTCAAAGAAAATCGTGTCAAAAGTTTCGACATAATTTTCATAATAAAAGAATAGAAAAGGGCAGCGATTATATAACTACCCTCATAGTATTAACAAACTACGGATTTTCAAAATAAGTGTTTGTACCTTTGAATTTTTTTACTCAAAAATATGTATTTTACACATCAAAAAAGCCAGAAAAATATGCATTTCTTTTATTTTAAAGAAAAAAGCTTGTCATAAATAACTGACAAGCCTCAAGATATTATTAATTTTTACCCTATAAAATATTTAATAGATGGACTAAAAATAACAATAAGCAATTAATATACAAACCAAGTGTCTTTGCCTATCCCTATTCTTTGCGTATATACCATAGTCTGTTTTACAGAGACAACATCAAACAAGTAGTATTCTTCAGTATATTCTCGCTCCATATATCTTTGGAGTCCTTTCTTGGTCTGTTTAGCACTTAATTCCTCGGTTTCTATTTTTGCAGAGCCTACTCGCATTACTTGACAATCTATTTCATTACTGTAAAACACACTATCTGCATGCAAATGTCCACAAAGATAGGCAACGACTTTAGACTGATAATCCATAAAATTACAAGTAAAGTTTTCACCTTCATACATCGTATGATTACTTAAAGATTTTAAAAGAGAGAACAAAGCTTTAAGATTATTTGATTTTCGGTAGTTACATTCACTTTGATAATCATGAGCAAGAAAAAGATAATTGATATTTGGATTATTTAATGCCTTTTCCTTTAGCCACAGCAATTGTTTTTCCGTATATCCCATATCTAATCTGCCACTATAAATTAATTTATTTTCTTCATTTAATTTATATTCATAATCCGTAGAGTTTAAACAGACCACTCTCGTGTTCTTTTTAGGAAAATCAATATAAAAATAATTATCCTGGTATCCACTGATATATTTCTCATAATATTTCATCGTATGATTATAAAACTCTTCTGGTGATAAAATATATTCAGGGTTCCGGTCATAATAAGAATCTCTTTCATAGTAGTAACAATAGCTATTATCATCATGGTTCCCTTTTAATATTAAAACTGGAATCTCTAAATCCTTAAAAAATAAAGACACAGAATCTAATAAGGCATACGCATCTTCTTTTCCCGTCATTACCATGCCATTATAGATATCTCCGCCAATTGCTATAAAATCTAATTCATTTTCCGTAGCCAACTTTTTAATTAGTTCTAATTGCTCAAAAATGAAAGCATAATCTTCTGCCGATGTATCCATATGCAAATCGGTAATAAATATAAAATTCAAGGCATCCTGTTCTAAGCTAACCTTATACTCTATCTTCTTTGGTTCAGGGTCTTCCTTCTTCAATGTAAAATATAAGGTAATCCCAATTCCAACGATTAGAATAAGACTTATTCCTGCAATACTGCATATTTTCTTCCAAAGCCTACTCATTGTTTTTCCACCTCAGATAATCATACATTTTATATATTTTCTATGAATTAGTTTTAATTTTTTTTCTTTTGAAAATTTTTCTTATAAATCCATATAAGAATTGCTCCTTTAAAATTAAAAGCATAACACCATAAATGACTATACCACAGCCTACAATGATTAAGGAGTTCAAAATACTAGATTCTAAATACTTACCTAAAAACCATGCAGGAATAAACATAACTATACCTGAAAGAAGATATTTCCAGGAACATAGAATGATTTTCTTTAAGCTGATTTGCTTGGAAACCATAATCCCCATCGTTATAGTCACAATACATTCTGCAATGATAGAAGCTATAGCGGCACCGAAGGACCAATAGAATGGAATTAAAATACAATTTAAGATAAGATTTAAAACTGCCCCTAAAAGTAACGCGATGGTAAAGCTTTTATCATGACCTGAGGGAACTAGATACTGTAAACCAAAAATATTACTAAAGCCAATCAGCAGAATCAATACACTGAATATAGAAATTAGAGGTATACATTTTTCATATCCCTCACCATAAAACCAAGGAACAAAATTGGAGGCCGTGGCGATTAGACCTAAAACCATTGGAACTCCAACCAACCAGACCAGCCTAGAGGAGGTATAAATATTTTGTCTAACCTTATCTAAATTTCCTTGTGATATTTCATAGCTATTTCTTGGAATCATTACACTACCAAAACAAGTGATAATAGTCATTGCCATTTTAACTAGCTTTTCCGATTGTTCATACAGTCCATTTTCCAAATCAGATATACGTTTAACTACTTCTTTTCCATTCTCTATGACAGTATAGGTATCAGGGATTAAAACACCAATTAAGGTTCGATCCAAAACCGTATAGATTGAAGTAGCAATTGTTGGAATAAAAAGCTTTAAGGTCCCTTTCAAATGCTTAAATGGACGCAAAGACTTGATGGGTATTCTTACCAATAGCTTAGGCAAATATCCCCACATAGATAAGTTGCTGACGATAAGCATAGCTGCATTAATAAGTGCATAAATCCAAACGTCCTGTTCGTTTTTAACAAAGATAAAGATACAGGCAATGGAGATTGCTTTTATTATGACATTACGAAGTACTAGCTTTCCAAACTCTTCATTGCCTTGAAAAAAGAAGGAAATATCAAAAGCGATGGCGAAGATATTTATTGAAAACACCCACATCAACAAGGTATATTTATCATAAACCTGAAATAGACACAACATGATGTTCAGCAATAAGGCTATACCCACTGAAACAAGTCTACACAAATTAATTTCCCAAAATATTCTACTTTGATTTTCCTTTTGATTTTGATATTTAGCAATTTCTCTTTGAGCATAATATCCAAAGCCCAGAGAACCAAATATCGTAAAATAGGTAATTAAGGAGTAGGAAAAGCTATACTCTCCAACTCCTTCTGGTGATAAAACTCTTGATATATAAGGTGTAACAATTAAAGGAACCAAAACTAAGAATAGCTGGTAGATCACATTATAGATATAATTCTTTTTTACACTTTTTCTTTTCTTAGGTTCAGGAGAAGCTGGAGCCTGCTGGATTGATTCTTGACCTTCCATTAAGCTTCCTCCTCTAGCATCCTAAGAGCAGCCTCAATTACATCATCCATATCCATATACTGATATTGTCCTAAACGTCCTCCAAAGATGACATTAGGAATTTCCTTTGTCTTCTCCTTATATTTTTTATATAAACTCATATTCTTTTCATCATTGATTGGATAATAAGGTTCAACCCCTAGCTTCCAAGCAGAGGAATATTCTTTAGAAATAACTGTTTTATCCTGAGTTCCAAACTCAAAATGCTTATGCTCTATAATTCTTGTATAAGGAATTTCATATTCTGTATAGTTGATTACTGCATTACCTTGATAGTTTGAACAATCTAAAACCTCAGTTTCAAAACGAACACTTCTATATTCTAAAGTTCCATAACAATATTCAAAAAATTGATCAATTGGACCAGTATAGATTATTCTCTTCGCCTGAGCCTCCAACTCCTTACGATGCTCAAAAAAATCAACATTCAGCTGAACCTCAACTCCCTTTAGCATATTTTGAATAAGCTGGGTATACCCTCCAATGGGAATTCCCTGATAGCGATCATTAAAATAATTATTGTCAAAGGTAAAGCGTACAGGCAATCTCTTAATAATAAATGCTGGTAGCTCTGTACAAGGTCTTCCCCATTGCTTGGCAGTATACCCTTTAATTAGCTTTTCGTAAATGGTTTTGCCAACTAGGTTTATGGCCTGCTCCTCTAGATTTTTAGGTTCCTCCTTATAACAATCCTTACGCTCCTCCTCAATTCTTTGTTTGGCCTGTTCAGGAGTAAAAACATCTGGCCAAAGCTTTGTAAAGGTATTCATGTTAAATGGTAGGTTATAGCACTCATCCTTATATCTTGCAACAGGACAATTGATATAATTATTAAACTCTGCAAATTGATTTACATAGTTCCAAATCACTGGATTGGAGGTATGAAAAATGTGAGCTCCATACTTATGCACCTGAATGCCCTCCATATCTTCTGTATAAATATTTCCAGCAATATGGTTTCTCTTATCTATAACAAGACACTTATAACCTTTTTTATTCAATTCATATGCACAAACTGCACCATATAATCCTGCTCCTACAATTAAGTAGTCTACCATTGTATCACCTCTTAAATCTACTGAAAATAAATTTAATATTATTTTTAAAATTTCCTTTCCATCTGGAATAGGCCGAACTATCCGAACGATAGACTGGATACTCCTTAACCTTTAAATTTTTATATAAAACAAAAATATTTAATAACCGTTCAGACATAAATCCAAATATACGCTTTTGATAGTCTGGATAAGAACTAATATCAATTCGTTTTTCTACCTCAAATAATATATCAAATAGCCAAGAACAATACTCCTTAAAGATGGCCTCGCTGGTTATCATCATATTATAATAATAGGTTTGATAGGAATTGAAATAGGAATCAAAGGTTTTCTCCATTTCTGGATATTTTTCTATAATGACCTTTTTTAACGTTTGCAAATCCTTCTCATATCCACATGCTAGATAATGCTTTGCATTTGATTCTCGAAGATATGCTTTTTTAGGAAGAATTATATCATGATTTTGCAAAGCCTTATCTATTATTTTTTTAGATAGTAATTTATTGCCTTTATAAAAAAACCTTCTGTAATGAACTAGACCCATAACGTCTTCTGCTTGGTTCTTCCAAATCCAGTATAAGCCAGTTAGTTCACAGAAACAATAATTCTTAGAGGAAATAGACTCCTCTATTTGATCAGAATACATGCCATCCTCTGTTCCATTATAAGCTCCTACAGAAAGTAGTTTATATTCAGGTGGAAGATTTAAATCAATTTTTTTATGCGTGATTACGTAAATTTTCATTTGACCATTCACCACCCTTTTTTACACAAATTAAAATAAATAATACAATAAAGATAAAGCTATCAATCTTCAAATAACTTAAAGAAAATATAGAAATGATAAAGAACGCTATCAAAACAAATTTAGAATAGGTAAAGGAAGACGTTTTTGGATACTTGCTGAAGATATAAATTAAAAATAAGACATAGAAAAGACCAACAAAAATACCAAAGGTCATCAATACATCGATGTATGTATTATGAGCAACCATCGCACTACTCTGACTATATTGTATCATATAAACATAGTTATAATCTAGGCTTCTACCAAACAAGAATGTCTGTGTCTCGCTAAATAACTTATGCATAAAGGTAGACTGCAAATAGTCTCTTCCTGTCGTAAGTGTTGTTGTACCCAGTCTAAATATATATTTATCTAATATAGTCCCCATCAGCCCAGAAACAGACAAAAATACTATCGCAGCAATACCTACACCAATACCTAAAATTACCTTTTCAAAGCGTATTTTTCTTTGTAGAAAAACAAGGTCATAAAAGTATTTAAGCAGGTATAATCCCAAGCATCCAAAAACCATAAGGATATACATTTTAGAGATGGATAAGATTCCCATTGCGAAAACAGAAACCATAAAGAACCATTTTCTCTTTGAGTTAAATAAAATAGGGGCAGCTAAAATTAAGGACAAGGCAAATATACTATAATAGTTAGGATCTCTACTCATTCCCACAAAACGATAGGCTGTCGGAATATGGAATCCCCATTTCATTAATACACTGACTCCACATAAAAATACACTAAAGACAAAGCCAGTATAAAAGTAATAATATATCTTTTTTATGCTGATTTCTGAAAAAATAGAAATCGTCAAAAATAATATAAGATACGTTATCCAAATATTAAAGTTTCCCAAATAAGACAAAGAAAATAAATTATTAATCATTGCGTTCAAGCAATCATATAAAAACAAGAATAGGATACCAAATAAAATAATAGGATACTTTATTTTGATTCTATGCGTGAAAATATAAAAGATAAGCTTTATAAATAAGACTATAATTGCAAAATTAAAGAAATATTTAAATCCGAGATTGTCAAACACTCCCATTAGTGGTAGAGAGAAAAAGACAAGACTATAGGAAACTGGAAGTTTAGATGCAAAAATAAGTACATAAAATAAAACCAAGCTTCCCATCATGATAAACCGATTATTACTTATGAAAGCAAGTAAAATTGCAAAGATAACGAATGCGTTCATCCAAAAGGTTTTTTTATTTTTAGATATTAAATTCAGGATAGTCTTCACATCAATACTCCTTTCATAAAAATTTTAAAACAATATTATTTAAAGATGTTTTTCAAATAACTAGCATCTGGTAAGACTACATCAATCAATTTTTCCAGGCTAGAATCAGGCTCAGATAAATCAGGTATCATAACCGTTTTACAGCCAGCTGTCTTAGAAGCGACAATACCATTAGGAGAATCCTCTATAACCAGCATGTCCTCTGTAGGAATATGGAAAAGCTCTTGGATATGATAATAAATATCAGGATGTGGTTTCCCCCGAGAAACATTCTTTACAGATACTACTTCACTAAAATAAGAATTTAGTTTTAAATCCTGTAATTTCTTAAGAACAGTTTCCTGATTAGAAGCTGTGGCAATAATTGTTTTATAACCCTTAGAAGACAAATATTCTAAGGCCTCTACAATTCCCTTTTTTAATTCTAATGGATGCTTCTCCAAATATGGAGCCATCAGTTCTTTTCTCTTTGCTCGAATCGCATGATAATCTGCAGTTTTTCCCAAGGTTTCTTTTATCAATTCCTCTGCATCCTCTGCATCTAGACTTCTCAATCTTAATGCATTCTCATAGCTGAGCTCAAACCCAAATTCTTTGGCAGCCTCCATCCAAAATTGGATATATACTTTTTCACTATCTACCATTGTTCCATCAAAGTCAAAAATTACAAGCTTAGGGTCATACTGACAAGCACGGCCAATTGAGTTCACAATTTTTAGCTTTTCTAAAACCTTCTCTCTTACAGCTTGCATTGCCTTTGCCCCATATTTTTTAGGGTCAAATTCTTTAGTATTTTCAGATAGATAGGCTCTTATTGCATCCGAATAAACAATTCTAAGCTCAGTCGCAAAGTTCACCTTACAGATCCCTCGACCGATACACTCCTGGATTTGTTCCTCTGTCAATCCAGAAGCACCATGTAAAACCAAAGGAACATCAACCTTTTCCCGAATTTGAGTCAATCGTTCATAGTCAAGCTTAGGGGTTGATTTATAAATTCCATGAGCTGTGCCTATTGCTACGGCTAAGGAATCTACTCCTGATTTTTCAGAAAAATCAGCAGCTGTACTTGGATTTGTATAAATCAGCTTAGAATTCAAAGAATCCTCTTTCCCGCCGATTGCTCCAAGCTCTCCCTCTACAGGAATATCAAATGCCGAACATATTTGGTGAACCTTTTCCGTAAGACGGACATTTTCAATATAAGGAAGCTTAGACCCATCAATCATGATGGAGGTATAACCAGCCTTTAGAGCCTCTAAAACTAAGTCATAAGAATCTCCATGATCCAAATGCAAGGCAACAGGAACTGTTTTATCCGCCAAGATGGCTTCTGCCATATTCTTATAGGCTAATGGTCTAAGATATTTTAATGTTGATGGGGTGGTCTGCAAAATCAAAGGAGATTGATATTTTTGGGCAATATCTAAAACTGCCTTAATCATCTCTATATTTTCGACGTTAAATGCCCCAATCGCATATTTTTTCTTTTGTGCATCCAAAAGCATTTTTTTGGAAGAAACTAAATTCATAACAGCATCCATCCTAACATTCGTATTTTTTAGACAATTCTTCCAAGATATATAAATCAGAAGGATAAGTTAATTTTAACAGGTTATCAGCACCTGAGAGGAAATTAGCTTTAATACCATAGTATTCATACATTACTCTTGTATCATCCGTCATATCATTAAACTTACCACTCATATATGCATCATATAATAATTTAAAATCAAATCCAGTAGGTGTGGACATATTGTAGTATTCACTTCTATTCAAATAGCTTCCATCCTTGCGAATGATAGTATTCACCAATGGAGTAACAAACGTGGTAGAAAGATGATCATCCTCTACAATGGCATGAAGCTGATCTAAAGTTACTAAAGGTCTTGCAGCCTCCAAAATGATTACTCGTTCATAGTCTTTTCTTTTTTTAAGCTCTGCTAAGCCATTGATTACAGAACAAGAGCGTGTGTTTCCACCTCTTACATCTACACCAACTACTACAATATCCTCTGCAGGAACCACCTGACACATTTTATCATAAATATGTCTCCATAATTCTTTTCCCTTAAATTGAATAAATTGCTTCTGTGTTCCAAATCTGGTTCCCTGCCCTGCTGCTAAAATAATGCATCCAACCTTATTCATTTCTGTCTTTCTCCTCTTCTAATTGTTCTAACTGCTGAATCGCCTGTTCATATGACAACTCACGATTAAAATCAATATATTTTACGTGAAGTGTAGCTCTTTTATTTTCAGGAGGTAGTTCCATACAATCCTCCCCAAAAAGCTGCACAACATAATTTTTAATTTGAGCAGGAACTAATAAATTTTCTCCTGCAAAAGGGACATATTTGCCCTCACCAAACATATTCTTTTTATAAATCTTATTCTTCTTTTTACCACGACCTACAAACTCACAATATAGTTCTGTCTTCTGATGGTCATACTTGGTAACATATTTCAAAAGCTTATTCTTTCGTTTAACAGAAAGCTTACTTGCATAGTTCAGTACCATTTTCTTCAAGCGGCTTGTTGTATGGTACCCAATTTTTGTTAAGCTGTTCGCAACCAATAATCTAGTATATAAGAATTGCTTAAATTGATAAAATTTATTTTTGGTAGTATTGTGCAATAGAAAAATATCGATGTAAATACCCAAACAGCCACGTCTACAATATTTCTCGTATCCCTCTAAAAAGGTCGTATTCCTTAAGCGAATTTTAGAAAATAGCATTGGAAATTCCTCTGTATTTCCCTTTTCAAAATAATACTTGGTTGTATCAAGCTTTTCCTCACATACCCTTTTAAATTTCTCATAATTTTCTATATCCATTAAAATATCCAAATCATCATCCCAAGGAATAAAGCCCTGGTGCCGAATTGCCCCTAATGCAGACCCTCCAGCAAGATAATATGTAATTCCATTTTCTTTACAAATCTTGTCTATATCCTTTATGATAGACAATAAAACCACATGTAATTTTTCTAATACGACAGAATTATCTGACATAGTCTCACCTCATTTAGTCAATAAGCTCAGATAAAGAGATTCTAAACGTTTGCTTTCCTCAAGAATATTATAATTTTCATAAGAAGCTAATTTTGACGGTTTTTGAGAAAAATCAAAACTTGTGATTGCTTCACTCCATACCTGAGGAGAATCAATACTTAGGAAACGGGTAGTATCTAATATTTTTACCTCTATTGTAATTTTATCCGAAAAAAAGCATGGAAGCTCATTGCCCTGTGCTTCAATTCCTACAACAGGCAATCCCTCATATTTTGAAGGGAGTACGAAACAATCAAACAAATTATAGATTCGATAGGAATCTGTGATTTCTCCTAAATAAAGTACTGAATCTAACAAATTTGCTTCCTCTGTATACTCCTTCATACGAGCTTCTAAAACACCAGTTCCAGCAACCACCAAAACTGCATCTGAATTTATTTTTTTTACTTCTTTTAAAATATCTAATAGGAAGAAAACATTCTTTTGGTCTGTAAGTCTTCCTACAAATCCTAAAATAAACTTATCCTCTAGATGATATTCCTTTACTAGCTGGTGTTTCAATTCTAAATTCTTTTGAAATGCCTCCATTGAAATTGCATTATTGATTACTGTATATTTTTTCTTATGAAATAAATATTTCCCAGCCAAGTCTGAACATGCAAAATAGACATTAGATTTTCTTAAAACCAAATTTGCTATCAAACGATTACGGATATTTTTAAGTGTCGATTCTGCTCCCTTAGTCGCATGACTATGAATAATTCTAACTGGTATTTTATATTTCTTGGCATACTTTAAATAAAAAATTCCTTGGGTTGTTACATTGCAATGCAAAATATCATAGTCGTGATGCTCTCGCATAAAATTACGGATATCCTTTCTTAATTCTAATAAAGAATGTTCCTTTAAATTCTTTACTAAAAAGAGGCGAATTCCTTTATTTTCACAAAAGGAGATATGTGCCTGAGATGGCCGCAAATCACTAGCCACAATATCAATCTCAAATAAATCCATATTTAAATGCTGTATATAATTAAAAACAAAGGCTGCTACACCATTGTTTTGTGTGATAGATGGAAGAACGTACAAAATTTTAATTTTTCTATTCAACTGTTTCAAGGATTCTTCCCCCTATTACCTTTAATTCCTTTTTATACTTTCTCTTTAAATACTTAAGTCCTTTAATATGCTCGTAATTATGCTTACTAAAAAATTTCTTTCTAGAAATTCTCTGCCAATGATGTAAAACTGTACAATTCTTATAATAGATGACCTTTAAGCCTAAGCTCCAGCTTCTTAAACAATATTCCACATCCTCTGGTGCATAAAAGATATGCTCATCCAATAAACCGATCTGGTCATAGGCATCTCTTCTCATAATCCAGCAGGCAGACATCAAATACCCTACAGGGAAAAAGTCATCTTCTTCATCATAGTTGACATGTTCTAAGGACTCGGTCTTTTTTCGAAAGGATTTAAAAGGTAAAACCTTATACATCTTTTCCTTTGTGGTCGGAATATTTCTTCCAGAGTATTGAAGTACACCTTTAGCATTTACTAGCTTTGGACCGACAATACCACATTGCGGATGGTCATCTAAAAATGCTAATACGTCCATAAAACCTGATTCATCAACAATCTCTGTGTCAGAATCCAAGATGCAAATATAATCTACATCATTCAGTTCCTTTAAGCCAATATTTCTACTTTTTGTTGTTCCATAGTTCTTATCCAAGTAATTCACAATGATATTATCATGCTCTTCACTATATTTCTTCAAAATGCTACAGGAATCATCTTGAGAGCCGTTATCCACAATGGAGATATAACACTTCACTTTAGACAAAGCTAAAATAGAATCTAAACACTTGGCTATATATTTATCTGAATTCCAGGTAAGAATAACAAAACCAAGACTTTTCATCATTTTGCGCCATCTCCTTTAAATACTCCAATTACGGTATGGAATAAAATTCTTGTATCCAGCCAAAAGCCTCTTTTCACAGGATAGTACAATTCCATCTTAATTCTTTCTTCATAGGATATATCGCTTCTGCCATGACTTGCCCAAAAGCCAGTAAGCCCAGGTTTTACCTTCAACAATAAAGCCTGATTCTCTCCATATCTTTCTAGCTCCTCCTGTAAAATAGGTCTCCACCCCACTACAGACATCTGACCAATAAAAATATTCCAAAGCTGAGGCAGCTCATCTAAGCTTGTCTTACGTAGAATCTTTCCTATTTTAGTAACTCGTGGATCATTTGTAATTTTGAAATCCTTACGATATTCCTCCAGCTGTTCAGGGGTCAATATTTCCTCAATCGGTCTTGGATCATATCTCATACTACGAAATTTCCAAACCTTAAACATTTTTCCCTTTTTTCCGACTCTTTTATGTCCATAAAACACTGGACCTTTTGAAGAGCATTTTACTAAAATGGCAATAAGAAGGTATAGCCAACTAAAAATAATAAGAGCTAATCCAGAAGATACAATATCAAATAATCTTTTACAGAAAGAAAAGATAGGTTTTTTTCTATAAAGAGACGGACTATACTCCATCGTCAAACTCTCTTTAACTGATTTTCTCACTTATAACAACTCCTAATCAAATTTCATTTCAATGTGTTTTAAAAGATTTAAATCAACATCTCAGCACAGAATTTAAAATGAATTTAGGTTGTATACTATTTATAGTATTATAAATAAATTGATTTTTATTTAAATCAGCAGAATAAAGTTCTGTTTTTCTAAATTTATTCTTCTTTACCTGTGGCAAAATATATTCTATAGCTAAAACCATAAAAGAAATCACTAAAACAATGCTAATTAAATAAAACACTAGATTCATAATCGTATAGGAAAATGTATTATCAAACAATTTAGTAGATATAAAAGTATTGTTTAAACATAAATACTGTAAGCAGTCCTTTTGGTTGCATAACACAAAAACACATTTTGAAGAACAATTATATAAGATATCGATTCCTAAACCTTGTCGATATAGACAAGAAAAAATATAATAAGAAATCCCAATCGCAAACAAATAGAAAGAGAATATTTTTACTCCTTTAGAGTAAACGGAGGCAATAACTAGAGCTGTGGCGCATAACAAAACAATAAGTACATTATTTCCAATAAAATCCATTAAAAACTCTAGCATTATCCTCACCACCTAAAAGTTACAATTCTCTAACATAATAATTTTACCATTTTTAGGCAAGATTAACAACAAAATCTATAAAATTAAAACAAAAAAAAGACACATTTTAAAGGAAAACCTTTAAAAAATGTCTAATCGATTTAACGAAACTATAAATTTAAAATTTTTATTCCTGTATTGTTACAGATGTATTTCCCTTTTCAGAAAGGCTAGCATCTATAACGGCGAGAATTACCATAAGTGGTATCATAAAATAATACATATGGTAAGTATTATCAATCATCCCATAAATATCTACAATGAAAAGTCCTATTCCAACTGTAAGGAAAAATAATTTATTGCATTTCCATAGATTCCAATATTTTTGAATGAAATGAAAAATTAGGAAAACAATTCCAGCAATGCCGCCCGCCGCTAAAGTCTCAAAAAAGGTAGAGTGAAATACAACTGGTGTAAGCTGAACTCCAGAAGCTGTAATACTTCCCTCTCGAAGCTCACATATAATCCCCGGACCCAAAATACGCGTCAAAGGATTGCTGTTCCAATGGCGATAAGCAATTCCCCACAGCTCTTTTCGCCCATTGTCATCTAGGTGCTCTGTAAAGACCAGCTTCATCACATTTTCTACCAGCTTTATGACCTGATCCTTAAAACAAACCATACCTATTAAAATTAAAACACCATAGATAAAGAATAAATTTTGATAAACTCTAGCATTTTTGGCTTTAAAAAGTAAGATTACATAAAGAATTCCAATCTCTAAAAACCCAAACAAATAGGAGCCTCTGCTCGTCGTCAAGATTAAACCAACAATAGAAAGTATAATTTTTAAATTTTGAAACAAAATACCTCCGGCCTTCTCTTCATTTCCCATCAGGTAAAAGATGAATGGCAAGGATACGCAAATCATAATCCCTGCTTCATTACATAGTCCCCAGCCCATATAGTACCAAAGCTTCAATATATTGGAAACCTCATGCCTTTTTGATAAAACAATCAAGGAGCATTCTGCCGTAAGAATCAAAGCCAAATAGGACATACTCACAGCTAGGAGATGAATTGAATCCTTTTTAATTCCGTTGACCATTATACAATATAAAATTAAATATCCTAAATTACCAAAAAAGAAAAAATAAAATACCTCATTACCCTTGGGAACCGTTCTACACCAAAAAATTGGAAGTATATTAATAATGGCCAAACCCAACAAACCATAAAGACAATGCATCTTTTTTAAATGAATTCCATTTCTAAAAGAAAAAAACAAAATAAGAATGACAAAAGCTCCCCCTAAAAGGAGAATCGGAATTGGCATTTCGTTATTCGAGAATCCTTCGTTAATCATAAAAATGAAATAAATTACATGTGGTATGATATATTTTAAATCCTTAGTTAATATCAACGCAACGGCAGCCATAAGAATCATGAGTATCATGCCTAGAGTACTCTGAAACTTCCATCCAAACACTGTGATTACAGCAATCAAGCCAGCATATATTTCATTGAAATACTTCTTTTCTGTTAGCTTAAGAATATTAAGATTTATTTTTTTATAGTATTCCTTTACCGCTGTAACCATATATCTATCCTCTTAATTCTTTTTTATTATACCACAAAAGTAGTACAATTGTTATAAAAAAATGAAAAATCTAAATTTACTTTTTCTGAGCTTGCCAAATTAATTTCGACAAATATTCCTCAAACTCATATTGAGGGTACCAGCCTAAATTTCTGATTTTCTCAGATGAAACAGCATATCTTAAATCATGCCCTTTTCTATCCTCTACAAAAGATATCAAACTATAGGGTCTTTGTAGCTTATCTAAAATCAACTTGATGATAGTTAGATTGCTTTTCTCGTTATACCCACTGATATTATAAATTTCTCCTAGCTTTCCTTTTTTTAAAATCAAATCTATCGCTCTGCAATGATCTAGAACATAAATCCAATCTCTAACATTTTCTCCTGTTCCATACACTGGAATGAATTCATTGTTACAGGCTTTTTGAATAACTAATGGAATCAGCTTCTCTTCATTTTGATTTGGTCCATAATTGTTGGTACATCTGCTGATGGTAACTGGTACTCCAAAGGTTCTTTGATAGGATAATACCAACAAATCAGCGGCAGCCTTGGAGGCAGAATATGGACTACTAGGATGTAAGGCATCTTCTTCCTTAAATTTTCTTTCCTTAGACTCTATTGGTAAGTCCCCATAAACCTCATCTGTTGATATTTGATGAAATCTCTGTATCCCATAACAGCGGCAGGCTTCTAATAAAACCTGTACTCCTACTACATTAGACTCCACAAAAACAAACGGAGCTTCTATACTACGGTCTACATGCGTTTCTGCAGCGAAATTTACCACTATATCAAATTTTTCCTGTTCAAATAAAGATTTGACAGACGCAGTATCACAGATATCTCCTTGAATAAATTTAAAATTAGGAGCTTGTAAAATGCCTTTTAAAAAATCTAAACTACCAGCATAGGTCAGCTTATCAAAGCATATAAAGCTATCTAAAGGATACTTCTTGACCATATAACTACAAAAGTTACTTCCAATGAATCCTGCTCCCCCAGTAATTAGAAATTTTGTCATTTCAACTCCTCCTTATACTTAATGCTTCAAAAATCTCAAAATATGCTCTCTAAAATCCCGATTGGTTAGAACTACAATACCTGCTGGAACAAAAGAAAATCCAACAGATATACTCCCTCTTACCAAAAGAGAAAGCCATACATTATCCATATGAATTCCTCTCACAGTAAAATGAAAGGCAAATAGCAGTCCTACAAACAAAAGAATGTAAAGATAATTTGTAATATAATAACGCTTAGGCGTTTCCTTAAAAGCGTCCTTGTAGAGTACCCACGGCTCTACTGTATGACAAATGAAAAGATTTGTAACAATCGTAGATACAATTACACCCACTACACCAATTACATTTACTAAGGCGATAGATAAAATGATATTGATAATCCCCTCCACCAGCGGCCGAAAACGATCCGAATAGAATACACCTGTTGCGTCTTTAAAGGTAACCACGGTTTGTCTTAAATATTGGATAAAATAGTTGATGGTTATTACAATCACAATGGAACGCTCTAGCTCCAAATCATGGCCAAATAAAATTTGAATCAATTCATCACAAATGGCATAATAGCCTAAGAAGAAAACACATCCAATGATAAAGATGATAGCATGAAAGAAATTAAAATATTTTTTCGTTCGATCCAAATCCTGAACAAAAATATGTCCTATCATAGAAGTTAATGGCGTAATGAATAAGGCAATTACACTAATCATAGCCGTTACAATTGTAACGTAATTCGTATATTTCCCTAAAATTGCGACACTTATAAAAGCCGAAATAATGATACTGTCCGCTGTATTTACCAACAGAGTACCAATTTTATGCATAAATAATGCCTTGATATTTTTAGTAAGCTCCTTCTTTACTTCCGCATTCAAGATTGCTTTTTTTGTAATGATATCCTTATGCATTTTTCGAGTAATGATAACTGTAAGTCCCCACTGTATTAACGTAGCTAAAATTCGCGCCGCAAAAAACAAGTATAAGGATTTAAAGCATAAGATTACAACAATCTGAATTGCACTTTGAATAATCAAGCCAACTGAATTGATGGTTGTCGTAATATAATTGTTTTTATATGCGTTAATCAAGGAGATTTTCGAACTAAACAGGTAGGTTAATACCGTAGATACCAGCATTAAAAAGAAACAAAGGTAAATATTAAAATCAAGCTGATAATCCTTAGCTAAATAAGGTAAAGCTGGCAACACACAAAGACCAACGACAAATATGATTCCAGCAATCCCTAAATAAAGCTTTTTAAATAGGCAGTAAAGTCCCACAACTGTATTTTCGTCCTTCTCGCTAATCGGCTTATACATACAGTAGGTGATTGCCGTGCCAACACCAAGCTCAGCAACCGCTAAAACTCCTACAATGCTTGTAAAAAGAGAGTTGAGTCCATTGGCATCATTTCCTAAATATTGAATTAAATATCTCGTTGCCAGTATTCCAGAAATAATTACTAGAATTTTAAATAGAATCGAGATAAAAACATTTTTTAAAGCACGTTTCTTTTCCACTACTCCATCACCTGTTCTAAAAAGCTTGTTTTAAAATTTTCCCAAGTATATTTTTCTAAGACTTTTTCGCGTTCTTCTTTATCAATACTATTCTCTGCATCTAGCTTTTGATGTAAATCCAAAATATTTTTCGGATCAAAATAAATGGCACTAGCCCCATAAACCTCATGATAGACCTCAATATCGGCAATATATATTTTCTCACATCCAAAGCCCATAGCCTCTAAAGGTGGTACTCCAAAGCCCTCATATAGGCTTGGAGAAATAAATCCCTTACAATGAGCATATAAATATTTCAATTCTTCATCTAAAACATATCCTGTGAATATAACATTTTCTGGGATATCCTGAAACAAATCGGAAACCTTGTCCTTCCTCCCAATCACGACAAAACTATCCTGACTTCTAAGTCTGGCTAAGGATATAATATAGGCAAAATTCTTATTTGGCAATACAGAGGAAACACATAAATAATATTCCTTTGCTGGTAAAGTATATTCCTTTTCCCCAAAATCATAAATATGCGTATACCCTGGATTTGCCACTACAATATCACAAGAGGATACTGCAGGAAATTTATCTAGCAATCTTTCTTTAGTAAATAAAGATGGACAAATGATTTTTTCATAACGATTCGCATTTAGAAGCGTAAGCATTCTAAGCTTAACAGACCAGCTATCCTTCCTATATCCAGGCTCAAAGAAAATGATATCATGAATCATCGTAGTACCTGGATAAAACACGGGACCAATATTGCCTAGATTCCAAAGCGTTGATTTTCTTCTCGTAAGCATAAACAAAGGAAGAGTGAGCTGTTCCCAAAGGATTCCCTTGAAAGGACCAACTCTTCGAATGGAAATAGAGATATCCTTAACATCTATTTCCATCTTTTTAGGAGCCAATAGAACAAACTGATTTCCTTCTAATCTTCTACAAAATTCATAGCATAGCCTCTGGATTCCTGTTAAGGATTGCGTCATAAACATTCCGTTGATGTATATCTTCTTTGGTTTTCGTTGAACAGGATATACATAAAGACAACCTAATACAATTCCTAGATAAGTCCATAGATATAACCGCAAATAATTTTGATTGGCTTGAAGACAAATCACAAATACCAGCATTGCAAATAAAAATGGATAGGCCTGCTTATTTTTTCTCTGTTTCCAGATTAAACCAAAAATCAAAAAGTAAAAAGCCAAAAATCCAAATATTCCCATTGTAGCCAAAAGCTCTAAGGAAATATTCGTAGGCTGATAGCTTGCATCCATATTAAAGTAGAAATGATAATTGTTTGGTCCAATTCCCAAAACTGGATATTTACAGAATACCTCAATGGCTTCCCTATATTTTTTCATTCGATCCCCAGAAGCATCAATCAAACCATTTTTAAAAATTCGCATAAAAAACAATTCAAATGTTTTAGGGGAAATAAAATAAAAACTAATAAAAAACAAAATTCCAAGCCCCAAAACAGACGCTGTAACAATACATCTCTTTTTAAAGGAAATCGATTGATTAAAGAAGTTGAATAGTAAAATACAAGCAAAAATAAGAAGTATACTCAAATATCCTGTTGACGATGTCGTTAATAATATGCCTAAAAAACAAATAATTACATCAATCCAATACATTTTTTTCAACTGAATACAAGAGATATATGCTGATAGCGCTAGACCAAAGCTTAAATACGTAGCTAAATAGCTAGGCTCATAAAACCAAAGGGCAGGGCGATAAATTCCTAAATGCTCCTGATGAGAGAGGAATGGGATATCTATATGGAACACCTGTAATAGTAAAAACTGTAGACAAAGAAACCCAAATATCGTAAATATGGAAAGTCGGAATATCCACAGGAATTGCTTCATTCCTCTTAGCTTTATATAAGAGGCAATTACAAATAGAATAAAGAAAATATTATAAATTAACCACAAAAAATAAAATCCAGAGCTGACAATGTGAGCTGAACAGACCGTAGATAGAAACATGATTAGAATCATAGGAAAAGTATATAGAATATACTTAAAGTTATACGCTCTTAGACAACATAGACCTATGGCAGCAAAAGGGAAAAATATTTGTCCTAAACGGAAGGAATAGGCACCAAGCTCAATACTGAGGGTATCTGCCCCCATAAACAGCAAACATAAAAATACTAAAATATCTAAAATAAGAGTAAGCTTCTTTTTCATTTTATCTATCCTCTATCCTATTCAATATTTTTTCAACCACTTTTACAAATTGAAACTCATGTTGGCTAGAGTATTGTACATTCTGATATGAGCTGGTTAAAATTTTATTAGCTAAATCTTCAACTCCCTCATAGAAAATTACATCAAAAGAATAATAAATTTCTTTAAATACCTCAATTGAGTTTAGAATAGGTCTCGTCCCTAAATATAAAGCCTCTAGGGGTGGTAACCCAAAGCCCTCATATAGACTTGGCTGAATCAAGAATCTAGACTCTGAAATAAGGTCAAAAAGCTCTTCATCTGTTATTCTGCCTGTAAAACGAACTCCAGGCATAGTTAGATATTTAGACAATGCTTCATCCTTTGTCTTATGGTCATTGCTGCCAACTAACAAAAGCTCCATAGCTTCATCTTTAGTTTTCACAAGTTCAAAGGCCTTTAAAAGCTCTATGATATTTTTATTCTTTTTTAAATTACCAACAAAAATAATTTGATTTCTTTTTTCTAATGCCTTCGGCTGATACTCCATAAGCTTATTAGACAAACCAGTATAAACTACCCCTATTTTCTTTTGACACTTTGGAAAATAATGCAGAATTCTAGATTTTGAAAATTCGGATACTGTAAAAATAAACTTACTTTTTTTTGAACATCTTTTCAAAAGATGTTTTTTGATTTTGGCATCCATAAATCCGGTTGTTGTTGATTTATCATCTAAAAAAATAACATCATGAATCGTAGAGTAAATTGGTACCTTTATCCCATAAGGAATTATGAAATTAGGAGTGAAAAACACATCACATTGATTTAATTTTTTAGGAGCATTAAAAAGCCCCTTAGGGGAAAAAGGTGAAGTATCGCACGCAAGTATTTCACCCTGTAGGTTATAGCCTTTTATTTTATTTTCACTTCCCCAATAAACGTAGGAATGCTCCTTTGGAAGCATCATTATAATTCCCTCTAGAAATCTGCCGATTCCCGACATCCCTAGATATCTACAATCTATACCTATTTTCATAATTTTCACACTTTTCCAATTCTGTTGTTATTCTTATATTTTAAACCAAAATCTCAAGAAATACAATATATGGTTCAGTTTTCAAAAGGATAACGCTTAATTTATAAGATATCTATATCTTAAAGACTTCAATCAAAAAAATTCTATGAAAAAATCATAGAATTTCATAGTTATATGATACTGACCGTTCTTCCATCAAAATCGCACAAAACCAACTCCGCTTTTGATGTAGGCAGATTTTTCCCGATAAAATCAGCTCGAATTGGGATCTCTCTATGTCCTCTATCTACAAATACGGCCAATTCAATCTTAGCTGGTCTTCCAAGGTCCATAATCGCATCCATTGCTGCACGCACACTTCTACCAGTATACAATACATCATCCACTAATATGATGGTCTTATTCTCTACACTATGCTGAAATTCAATATGGACATGCTCCAGTTTTTTATCATCATCCCGGTGAGAGCTTATATCCATCACCTCTAAAGGTACATCAATACCTTCAAAATCCAATATAAATTCTTTAATTTTTCTAGCAAAAGGAGTTCCCTTTTTTTCTATTCCTACTAAAATAATATCCTGTAAAGATGTATTGCGTTCAATAATTTCGTGCGTCATTCGCTTTAGGGTTCTCATAAACTGCTCTGAATCAATCACAATATGCATATATTTCAACTCCTTTAGAGAAAAAGAACACAATGTTAAAACATTGTGCTAGCTTTTTTTATTCTTCATCCATAGAGATATTCGCGTTATGATATACATCCTGAACATCATCTAATTCAGATAAAAGGTCTAATAATCTTCTAAATTTAGCTTCATGGTCTGCATCTAAATCCACATAATTGGAAGGAACTAGACTTACACTACTCTCTTCAAATTCCAAATCTGGCTTAGCGCCTTCTAAAGCATTCTTTATTGCCTCAAAATCCTTTGGCTCAGCCAAAATTACTGTAAAGCCATCCTCATCTGTCTTGATTTCCTCACAATCTGCATCAGCCATCATTAAGGCCTCCATAGCTTCATCCTCAGTTAGTCCTTCAAAGACAAATCTAGCCTTTCTGCTAAACATATAGCCTACAGATGTTCCAATCTGCCCGCCCGTTTTATTAAAAGCTGTACGAACATCTGTAAATGTACGATTATCGTTATCTGTTGTACATTCTACTATCATCGCAACATTACCAGGACCATATCCTTCATAGGTTTTTTCTTTAGACGCACCAGACGCAATACCAGCAGCCTTAGCAATCGCACGTTTAATTACATCCGCTGGACATTGATCCTTTTTCGCACGCTCTATTACTCTTTTTAATCCTTGATTCATTTCAGGATCAGGAACTCCCGCTTTGGCAGCCTGGAATATTTCCTTTCCCCATTTTGCATATTTTGCAGATTTCATTGCTGCGGTTTTAGCCATAGATGCAGCACGAACTTCATGGGCTCTTCCCATACATTACACAACCTTTCGATTTAAAACAATTTTGATTTTTACCTTTAAATTATACACTAAAGCGATATAGATTTCAATATTTTTATAAAACGTCTTCCATCGTCTAGAATAAAATATTTTCCTTTTCCTTCCGACTAGCATCTATCGCTGCCATTCCTACTGCCAATGCCATCATATAATAGTACATATGATACGTGTTATCAATCATTCCATAAATTCCAACACCAAGATATGCCGTTCCAGCAGTTAATGCAAATAAAAATTCACAATGGGCAAGTGCCTTATACTTCTGATATAGATGATAACTAAGACAAGCAATACCAAAAACACCACCTACCGCTAAGGTCTCAAAAAAGGTAGAGTGAAATATAACTGGAGTATACTGAATACCAGCTGCCGTTTCCCTCATGTCAAAATACGTACAAATCCCAGGTCCCAGCATTCTGGTAAGTGGAGTTTGATTCCATTGTCCATAAGCAATTCTCCATAAATCAAAACGTCCATTATCATCTAATCCTTCTTTAAATACCGCATCATAAGCCTTTTCAAATATCTGAATGGAAATATCCTTAAAAATAACGATACCAATTAAAATTAAAATAGCATAACCAAAAAATAGATTTTGATAGGTTCTAGGCTTTTTAGAACAAAAGAGTAATGCTAGATACAAAAAACCAACCTCTAAGAATCCAAATAAATACGCTCCTCGACAATTGGATAAAATTAAGCCAGCCATAGAAACCAATATCTTTAAATTGTCAAAAATCATTCCTCTAATACTTATCTTATGGGCTAATAAATAAAAGGTAAATGGCAAGGAAAAGCAAATCATAAGACCTGCTTCATTACATAAACCCCAGCCCATATAATACCAAAGCTCAAAGATACTATCCTTCGTATCCTTTAGCTCATATACCTTAAGTGCACATTCAAAGGCCAACAGGATAGCAAGGTAGGACATGGTTAACGCAAGCATTTTAAAGCTATTCTTTTTTATACCATTTACAAAAAATACATAAATCAATAGGTATGCTGTGTTTGCAAAAAACAGAAAATAAAACACACTATATGCCTTGGGAATAGAACGGGTCCAAAGAATAGGTAAAACATTGGTAATTGCCAATCCAACAAAACCCAATAATGAGTGCATTTTAGAAAGTCGAATGCCCTGCCTTATCGTAAATATCAATAATACAATGACAAAAATACCAGCCAAAATAAGAATTGGAATTGGGGCATGTTCGTTAGAAAATCCCGAGCTGATACAATAGATAATATAAATCACATTAGGAATAATATATTTTAAATCCTTTGTAATAAATATCATTATAGTCGCAGTTAGGATAATCACACCCATTCCCACAAGACCATTAAACTTCCAGCCTAGCAAGGCAATACATGCAATACCAAAAACATATACCTCATCAAAATATTTCTTTTGGAGAAGCTTCTTTATTTGATTTTCAATTTTTTTATATATCCCTTGTATTGCAGACATTACGTTCTCCTTACTCTGTTGTATTCTTATGAATATAGTTGAATCTAGTCAAAGATGTAAACCGAGTCTCCCATTCCTTAAAATCAATATACTCCTTGAAGCTATCTGTACTTAAAGGTCTTGCAAAGAAATACCCTGAACCATAGCTAATGTGATGATTTATTACATATTGAGCAACCTCTGCTCCTTCAATACCTTCCGAAACAATTAAAATGTTTTTTTCTCTACAAAAGCTAAGAAGATTCACCAATAGCTGTTCCTGAGAAGAGTTATTGACAATATTTTTCAAAAATCCTCTACCAATTTTAATTACATCCACAGGAGAATTTTGAACAGCCTGTACTGTTCGATTTTCTAAAACAAAGCCATCTATTGCAAATTTAAACCCAAATGCCTTGAGCTTATGAATATTGTTTGCAGCAACATCGATTCTTTCAAATACCATAAAGTCTGTAATTTCAAACATGAATCTTGTTGGATTCGCATTTAAGCCAGCAGCAATACGAATTAGGTTAGTGGCAAGCTCTGGATTTAAAATCTGTTTGGTGGAAAGGTTCAAAGAAAAGATCAAAGGAGTATCTGGAAATTGCTCTTCCATCGCCTGCTGAAATCGAATCATTTGGTCAATACCCCATTCTCCAACCCAGTGGATATCTCCAGATTGTTCCATAAAATCAATAAAGTTTTGAGGAGATAGAACACCTTTCTTTGGGTGATTCCAACGCATTAAGGCCTCTGCTCCTAATAATTCCTGTTTCTCTAAATCCAAAATGGGCTGATAATAAAGAACGAATTCATTATTCTGGATGGCCTCTTTAACCTCTCTATACAATTCCATATTCTCTTTTTCTTCATCTAATAAGGTAGCATAGTAGTTTGTGCACTGATTACCACCATTCCTTTTAGAAACATAAACAGCTGTTTCTAAATTTAACAAAAGGTCCTTTAAATTGTTTCCAGCTTGAGGGTAACTGCACCTTCCTAAGGAGGCCTTTAGCCGAACCTCTTCTCCCGTTTCTAAGATAAAAGGTTTACTGATGGAATCTAATATCTTGCTACATAGCTTTTCTAATTTTGTATGGTCATCTATATCCTTAATAAAACACAAGAATTCATCCATCTCCATTTTAGAGAATAACGCTTGAGGAGGGAGAATATGCATTACTCTTCGAGCTAGCTCCTGTACAACAATGGCATAAGATTTTTGTCCATAGTGATCATAGAACTTATGAAAGGAATCTAAATCAATATAAATCAAACTAGCTGAGCCAAAATTTCCTACAGCCTTAATATAACGTCCAATTCCCCTTAGCATTTGTTTTTTAGGAGTGGCATTCTCTATAACTACATCTGTTTTAGACCTATAGCTTCTAAGAATATTTCTCATAAGAAAAAATACAAAAACACCTATGCCTGTCCCTCCCAGTAAAACACCAAAGACGATTAAGATTATTATTCCTATATTCATCTGCGCTAAAATCATATAACTGCCTCTCTATTCTATAGTACAATTTTAGTTTAACACAAAACCACTTGTATCTATACATTTACTCCTATAGTAAAATTTAACTATTTTTAGTATATACTTAAAACAGGAATTAGTCAAATAAAAATCCCCTCTAAAATAGAGGGAATTGTTGATTATATAATGGTATGCTTGAAAAATTTGCCAAAAATTCTTTTAATTGGTGAAACCGTCATAAATGCCCCAGGATCGGTCATTCTCACAATCTCGGCAGCCTTTTGAAGTTCATAGGATGAGATAATCATAAATACATCGTATTTTTCTTCCTTTGTATAGGCTCCCTTTACATTAGCTATTGTACAGCCTCTTTTTATTCCATCTAACAAAGCGGCAGCCACCTCTTCAGCATGATAGGATATCACATCAATCCTTAAGTAGTTATAGGCTGTATGGATTTTATCAATTACTAGGTTTGTCAAAATAATAAATATGAAGGTATATAGGGTTATATCCCAGGAGCTTTCAATAAGCACACCTGCTATGACAGCTAAAATAATATTGACTACCATAGAAAACATCCCAATAGATATATTCTTTTTGAGTGCTAATGCTTGAGCGACAATATCCACTCCACCTGTAGAGGTCCCATATCGCAAAGCCAAGCCAATCGCACACCCGCAAACAAGAGCCGCAATCACTCCCAAAAAGAATCGGTCATTCGGATCAATACCAAAATCCACATTTATCCAGTCCCAACCCATTAACCAAAAGGACTGAACCAAAATAGATAGAATGGAAAAAATTACAAACCTTGGAGATACCCGTACCGCACCATAAATACAAAGCGGGATATTCAATATGAGCGTAAACACACCAATGGGAATCTGAACGCCGAGATGACCAAAAGCACGATTTAAAATCTGCCCTAAGCCTGTTAATCCAATGGAAACAAGATTCGCTGGCTCCAAAAACCAAATCACGGCAAGAGAATATATGGTAGACGTTATTAAAACTACAACAATACGAAATATGTCATCATATACTTGTTTTCTTTTCATATTATCCAATAAGATCTCCAGGCTGTAAGTGTTCTATATTTAGAAGTTCAAGCTGATTGTCCTTAGCATCAGAAGCACAAAGGAGCATTCCAAAAGAATTCTCGCCTCGTAAAACAATTGGCTTTAAATTCTTAACGACAGCAACCTTTTTACCTACTAGATTCTCAGGCTGATAAAATTTAGCTATTCCCGAAACAATTTGACGAACCTCTGAGCCTATGTCAACCTTGAACACCAAAAGCTTATCGGCCTTTGGATGTTTTTTCGCTTCAAGAATTTGACCAACCACAAGCTCTATTTTGTCAAAATCCTCTATGGTAATCTCAGGCTTTCCAGAAGGCTTTACCATCTCTTCCTGTGGTTTTGCCTCCTTGGCAAGGACGATATCTAATACATCCTTTTGAAGGTCCAATCTTTTAAATAGAACTTCTGCTTCATTTAAAGAATATGACTTTTGCTTTCCAAAATCCAAATCAGAAAAGGTAGAGTACTCTGTATGAATTTGATGATAAACAGATTTAGACGTACTTGGCATAATTGGTTCTAATAAAATTGTACTAATACGAATCGCTTCAAATAAATGATATAAAACACCTTGAAGCTTTTCATAATTTTCCTCGCTTTTTGCAAGAACCCATGGGGCAGTATCATCAATATATTTATTGGAGGCTCTCAATAGCTTCATTACAGCTTCTATAGCATCTGCAACCCTATAATGGTCCATTAGCTCCTTATATTCTACCACAGTTTGTTCTAATGTAGTAACCAGTGCCTGATCAAATTCAGTTGGTTTTCCAGAGGAGATTACTCCTCCAAAATATTTTTTTCCCATAGCCATAGTTCGATTTACTAAATTACCATAGGTGTTGGCCAAATCAGAATTTGTCTTCTCACAAACCAACTCATAGGTAATATTTCCATCGGAAGCAAAAGGTATTTCATGAAGTACATAGTATCTTACGGCATCCACACCAAAGATATCAACTAAATCCTCTGTGTAAATGATATTCCCCTTAGATTTAGACATTTTACCATGGTTCATTAAAATCCAAGGGTGCCCAAACACCTGTTTTGGTAAAGGTAAGTCCAAGGCCATCAATAGAATAGGCCAATAGATGGTATGGAACCTTAAGATGTCCTTGCCAATTAAATGCATATCACAAGGCCAAAGCTTAGAATAAAGCTCTTCAGAATTTCCATCCGCATGGTAGCCAATACCTGTAATATAATTTAATAATGCATCAATCCATACATATATTACATGATTTGGTTCAAAGCTTACTGGAATACCCCATGTATAGGAGGTTCTAGAAACACATAGGTCTGGAAGTGGAGCACTCAAGAAATTATTGAGCATCTCATTTTTCCTAGATTCTGGCTGAATAAAGGATGGGTGGTTTTTAATGTGCTGAATCAAGCGCTCCTGATAAGGGGCAAGTCTTAAAAAATAAGCCTCTTCCTTCATAGTTTGTACCTTGGCACCACAATCTGGACAGCATCCATCCTTCAAATCCTTTAAGGTAAAGAAGGATTCACAGGCCACACAATAATTTCCTTCATAGGAGCCCTTATAAATATCTCCCTTATGATATAGTCTTTCAAAGACCTTTGCCACCTCTATTTCATGGCTTTTATCCGTTGTACGAATAAAATGGTCATACTCTATATTCATTAGCTTATATATCTTTTTTATTTCATTAGAAACTGAGTCCACATGTTCTTGAGGTGTAATCCCATTTGCCTCAGCCTTCAACTGTATCTTTTGTCCATGCTCATCTGTTCCTGTTTGAAAATACGTATCAAAACCAGATTTTTTCTTATATCTAACAATCGCATCCGCTAGAATGGCTTCATATACATTCCCTATATGAGGCTTTGAAGAGGTATAAGCAATTGCTGTAGTTAAATAAAATTTTTCTTTCATTAAAATCACCCCTACTATTTATTTCCTTATTATACTACATCTATTTTATTTTTTCACTAGTTTTCATAAGGAACTAGGAAGAAAAGCTCCTTATGCAGTTCCTACCTACACAAGGAGTTTTCTCTATTAAACCAGCTTAATTGTTCCACCGGCTGCATAAATTTTATGTTTTGCTTCTGCGGAAAACAAATCAGCCTCAACAACAAAAGGCTTATCTACATTTCCTCTTGCTAGAACCTTTAGACAATTCATCTTATCTGAAACCAATCCTTTTTCCTTTAAAACTGAAATTGAAATAGTTTCATGAGCCTCAAAGTGTTTAGATATTAAATCTAAATTTACAATTCCAATTCTCTTATTTTTTAAATTCTTTTTTCTCACTGGAGTTTCCTGAATGACTGGATCACTTACATAGAATTCCTCTTCCTCGTCATCCTCTTCGTCCTCATAATCCTCATCCACAGATTGAGAAACAGAAGCTTTTCCTAAAACCACTTTAACCAAATGATTGGCAATCAATTGATTTAAAGACATTGAAGGAATCTTTTCTTTTTCTAAAGGAAGTTCAGTTCTAGTCAAATGATACTCCTCTGAAAGTACAGAAAGTAAGTGTTTTACATAAGAAACCTTTCTCAAAGAGGTAAGCTTTAGTAGCATTGGTGTTTTTTCATATCGTTTCTTTTCTGAAAGATCTATTCCTCTATATTTTGTTTCCTCATAGTCCTTTGGATTCAAAGCTAAAGCAATACTTAACTTCTTACCCTTAAATACAAGAACCGCTAATGGTTGTTTCCCGATGTAGCAACGAACCTGACGGAAGCTCTCTCTCGTCTTAATCCCTAGACAATGAAGCTCATGCATAACCTCGTGATAATATCCCTGGGTAACCTCATCGGAAACAATTAGCTTAGCGCGAAATCCATAAACGTAGCGTTGAGTTACTTCCACCTTTGGTTCCTCAGGCTTTATAGATTCTACAACTGGAGATTCTACTGGCTTTGCCTCTTCCTGTGATTCTTCTATTCTTTTTTCCTCTGGCTCTATAACTTTTTCCCTTTTAGCTTTTCTTCCAAACAACATATTTCTTCCTCCTATTTCCATTCCTTGTTGATTTGTATATGTTAAATCTAAAATTATTAAACTTAAAAAATAAAGATTTCATTATTTAATATCTATCCAAATCCCTGTATCTCTCATCAATGAATCTGGGATTGACTTGTAAAATCGTTGGGCTTCCTCATTTGCGGCAGTTAAAGCAATTAAAGTATCCACTTGTTGTTTCTTTAAAGCCTCTTTCAATGCAGCTAAAAGCTTTTGAGCAATTCCTTGATGTCGATAACTTTTAATTACGCATATCCAGTCCAAATAAGCTTTTTTTGAGCCATCAAAATGACTCACAATTAGAGAACAATCTATTCGTCCAACCACTTGATTTTCATGATAAGCTAATAAGGAAAGAGCATTCATAAATTCTTCCTGTTCAAAGCTTTTTTCTACAGCGGAAATATATGCATTATCTATTTCCCAGCCCCAAAAGTTTTCTTCAGCTCTTAATTTATGTTCAAAATCTAGTACATCCTTTATCCTGTCCTTTGTATACTGCCTTATCAAAATCTCCATAAATTAAAAAACACCTTTTTCTAACATTTTTGATATTTCATATTATAGCATAAATTTTTTAAACTTACACTAGCAACATAAGATTTATTTAGAAATTTTGATATGGTTCAATTGAGGAAAATATACCATAAATAAAAACCCTTTGGCTCATCTAAATTTTTTAGCTTACCTTAAGGGTTTTTATTATAAACTGATTTTTCTTCTAGAATTTACTTAAATGATTAGTCTTCTTCAAAGCTCAATTCATTCTCTTGGTGTAGCATACGATACATAAGGGCAGCTAAAGCACCACCAACTAATGGAGCTAAAAGGAAAATCCAAACCTGACTCAACGCAACTAAGCTATGGTTATAAACCGCACTAGCTACCGCAGCAGCAAAGCTACGCGCTGGATTTACAGATGTACCTGTAAGATTGATACCAATCAAGTGAACTAACGCAAGGGTAAAGCCAACTACGATTCCAGCAACCTTATGCATGCGAGACTCTCTAGCTGTAACATTTAACACTGTATATACAAAAATACAAGTTAAAATCATTTCTGCAATTAAAGCAGCCCAAACACCACCAGCCATTAAATTTGGATTGTCTTTTGCATCATATCCTACAAAATAGTTGCAAGCATCTCCTGCCAATGTAACATTAGACATTTTAAATAATCCAAATACTACAAGAGCTCCCACTAAGGCTCCCAACAGCTGAGAAATTACATATCCAATAAATTCAGATACGCTCATTCTCTTGGATAGCAAGCATCCTAAAGATACCGCTGGGTTAATGTGACACCCAGAAATTCTACCGATGGAGTAAGCCATCGCAGTTAAGGAAAACCCGAAGGTTAAGGATGTAGCTACTAAGCTACCAGATGTCGCTGCCGCAACACCCAATGCACAAAAGACTAATACCATTGTGCCAAAAAATTCTGCAAAACATTTTCTAAATAAAGTATTCATAATATCTCCTTTTTATACGTCTATATTTTATTATTCCACAAATAAAGCTTTTATACACAAAAAATTCAGGTTAAACATCTAATGAATTTCTTTTCTTACGAATTCCTGCAATAAAGCCACTACCTAGACCAAAACATAGCCCAATCCCCAAACTAAACAAAACAGCTATAATCATATTTATTTTTCCAGAAACCTCAAATGAATTTACGTTAATAAAGGATGTTTTATGAAGAACCTGAGATACGCTTTTCGTATAGGTGTCTGTAAATTCCTTTAATTTATCATAAACCAAATTAAGTTGTTCTAAAAATTGTTGGCTTTCTGCCTCATTATACTGCCCTAAGGAGGCTTTATGAATATGTTCTAGGCTTTCCGTTATTTCCAATAAGCGGATATCAATACTGTGTAGAGTCGAAACATAGCCGCTCAGCGCTGTATCTATATAAGAAGCTCCTGAAGATGTTTCATATATTTTGCGAATAGAATCTATGACACTTGCTTTACGAGTTTCCAGTAATTCTTTTTCTGTTTCTAGGGCGTTAAACTCTGCTATACTAACTGCATATTCTTCTTTAGACATATAGGTATTTTTATAAGCTAAATAACGATATTCTGAAATCGGACGATTTGAACTAAAAACTTCCACTTCATTCAACATACTATTTAACGATTTTTGTTCTAATTCTACATTTCCAAAATAAGATATCATTCCTTTATATCCATTGACCAGAAAGTTAATTTGCCGTTCTAAATATCTTAGCTTCGTATCTATCTTATAGGCTGTACGGTAGGATTCTAGGTTTGAATTGAAATCAAAGGTTAAGGATGTAGCCTTTAAGTATGGCAAATAGATTAACTCCTGTATAAAATCCTTCGCCTCTCTATCATTATCAAACACATTCCCTTTTACAGTAAGAATGTATAAATTATCCTCCTTTTGAATATCTATATTTTCTGCAAGCTCTTCGGAATCAATATGCCGATAGCGTTCCTTGCTATTTTTGACATAATCAATACTGCTCTTAGAAACAATATCATAATAATTAAAAATATATCCATCTGCAAAGCTATTGTTTTCAATCCCATACCATCTATAATTAAAAGTTTGTCGGTAAGTAACATTGAATCTATTAAATAAAAAAATAATACTCAGCAGACAAATTAAGGATACAAGTCCCCAAACTATACCCACTAATATTTTTTTTCTCATTATAATAGTCCAAATCTCTGCTAAGGATAGTCCATCCTCTTTCATACAATCACCCATTTTATAGTCTTAGTAAAAATAGAAAAACAATGCATAAAACTCAATGTTTCTAACTGACGAATTTAAATATTAAACAATTATAGACTATAGTAAAAGATTTACATTTTAATATTTGATTCCTTTATTTCTAAGATATTACCTTTGCATTTAATATAAAATAAAAAAGATGCCTATATCTTCTAAACTCTATAGGCTCTTTAAAATTTGAGGTAGGT